>Ga0255752_10002881_pt1 | contig 18409 bp, 27 predicted proteins | sample 011ome_25_FD_179952 | JGI IMG/M metagenome (GOLD analysis project Ga0255752, IMG submission 179952) | Coastal salt marsh microbial communities from the Groves Creek Marsh, Skidaway Island, Georgia - 011512CT metaG (version 2) | ecosystem: Environmental > Aquatic > Marine > Intertidal zone >... | reverse complement strand
TTTTCTTTCAATCTCCATGTCAGCTTTAGCAAACAAATCATCTACACCTGCTTCTCTAAGTTTAGCATTAAAAGATACTACTAAGTTTTTATAATAAGCGTCTTGAGCTGCAGCAACTGAATCTCTAGCACCCATTTTTTCCCAGTTACTACCAACAAGTATAGCAGTTAAACCTTCTTTTGGATTATCTTTAAAACTAGTTAAGTTCCATTCAACCCAATCTCTAATTTTTATTTCATCTTCAATAGCATTTAATTTATTTATTTGTTTTTGTATTTTTGTTTTTTCTAAAATTTGTTTAGCAGTAGCAGCATTAAGAGCATCATCTGCTTCTTTTAATTTAGAATCAGTTTCTGCTTTTTTAATTTCTTTTAAAATAGTTTCTGCATCTGTTTTATCAAAACCAGATCTAGTTAATGCATCTTCTATTCTTACTAAACATTTATCTGCCATAATTATTTACCAATCCTACAGTTAATACCTTCTAAGATAGCATTTTCATAATCATCTGATTTACCTTTTATATCTTCTAATGCTTTGACACTTGCTCTGGTATCTTTATTAACTCCTAATCCTAATTTATTTTGTTTTTCTATTTTTGCTGTTAGTTCATTTTCTGCAAGTCTTAATTCATCATCTAAATTTCTAGACTCCAAAGATCTATATGCTTTATCTTTTTCGTAACCTGCTACTATTTTATCTTCTTCAACATTTCTAGGTTTTGCTTGAACTCTTGATGTTATTTCTTGTTTTTTATTTATAACTCTTTGATCAATTAATTTATCTCTATTAGTAAATTGTTCTACTAATTCTTTTTCTCTTTTAAGTAATTCAGATTTTCTTTGTTTTAATTTTTTTAGTTCTGGAGAATATTTAATATTAGACATTTTTCTACTTGGAGAAAAGAAATTTTCTAACATATTAATTTTTTTTTGAACTTTCTCTAATTCTTTAGCAACTGCTACACTTTCTTCATTTACTTTTTTTCTAGCTTTTTCTACTACTCTTTCATCTATTTGTGCGTTTCTTAATTTAGGATTTAAGTCAGCATATTCTTTTGGATTAACAGGAACTTCTTCTGCTATATCTGCCATAGCTTTAGCTAACAATAAACTTCTAGTATCATTATCTGTTTCTGCAAGTTCCTTCATGATTCTAGAATTTTCTGGATAGTATTCTTTATATAAATTAAATGCTGGATCCTCATCACCCTTAGATCCTAATTTTTCTCTAGTTTCTCTAACTCTTTTATTAAATTTTCTACGAGTATTTAAATCTCTTAATTTACCTGCACCTACATGAAGTCCACCACCAAGAATAGTTCCAAATGATACTGCTATAAAACTATCCATTAAACCATAGTCAGATTGTTCTGCAGCAGCAGCTCCATAAACTACAGGCTCAATAAGAGCAGTACCTGTAAAACCTTCTGCAGCACCTTTAATTAATCTTGCTTTTCTAAAACCATATTTAGCAACTAAACTTGCAAATCTAACTTGACCAACAACAGGAATAAACATCATAGCAAAGTTAACAGGATCTGCCATACTTGCTACCATTGCAGTACCAAATTTTGCTGTACCTGCAACAATACCTTTTGGTCCACGCTGAATAATACTTTGTCTGTATTTTTCTTCTCGTTTTCTTTCTACTAAAATATCTACAGTAGATTGTTTTTCATCTTGTTCAAAAAATATTCCGGAGTCTTTATATTTTTTATTTAATTCTTGAAATGGTATTAAAGGTTCGTCAACATCTCTACTTTGTTCTAACTCATATAAACGACTTGCAGATGACCAAAAGTTATATTTCCATGCATCTTTTGCAGTTTCGACTAATACATCTGAAAGATCAGTTTGAAATTGATCAAAGCCTGTTTGCTTTGCGTACTTATTAACTTCTAGACCGAATCCTATATTTGCCATTATCCTGCTGCATCTTCTATTTTATTAGTGTCATAAACTTTCATATCTATTAAAATATTTGTAGTTGGCAAGATATGAGAACCATCGTCAAAATTTATTTGTAACAACTCACCTTTTTTATTTTCTACTAAAGCTAATTCTCCATTTGGAAAAGGTATAGCAAAAACAATACCGGATCCGTCTGCAGTATTAACCCATATTCCATTTTCTTTTGCTTGTGCTAACATTTCTTCATCTAGTTCTTGACCAGTTATATCTTCATTTGTAGATTGAAAAGAAAACATATCAAAATCTTCTAAATGGTTTTCTTTAATTGATGCTGCTTTTACTTGAATTAAATTTATTTGACCATCTGATAAAGTATCATTGTTATATTTTTTTGGAATGAAATAAGTATTACCATCACCAAACATAGAACTTTCACCTGCAAGTACAAAATTATTTAAAACTTCTGCAGTAGCTTCTTTAACGGCATCATCAAAATCTAGTTTTGAATTAGATGACATAGAGTTGATTGCAACATAAGTAAGTATTTCTTGCATATCATTTAATTCTTTGTTTGCTCTTGTAGTATTCATTTTATTACCAAGCATAACCACATCTCTTAATTCTTTCATTTGTTCTGCAACAGCTAATTCGATTGGTGCTTTATCAATATCGTTAGTTTTTAAATAATTATTTAATATGGCTTTTTCTTCTTTAGTATCTATACTCATAACTTTAGTAGCAAAGTTTTCATCACCTATGTAAGAAACAAGTTTAGCAGTAACAGGTAAACCATTTGCACTCATTTGATTTAAAATTCTACCATACTCATCTCCATACTGTTCTTCTAATCCTATAAGATAACCTATTTTTTGTAATGGTTCTTGATTTTGATAATCTCTTACAAGATTTTTAGCAAATTTTTCTGGTACTACTTTTATAAGTGATGGATCAATATCCATATCTTTTTGAGTTTGAACAACAGAGTTTACATATTTTTGAAATAATTTATTTTTAGCATCACCTTCTGGTTCGTTTTGATAATCTTCAAATAATTGTTGAACATCTGAATTGTATTGAATAACTAATGATGCTGCGTCAGTTTCAATAAGTTTATTTTTTTCAATTAAAAAATTTCTTGCTTTTTGTTTGTACTCTAAATCTTGAGCTTCATTTCCAGAAGTTAAATTCCAAGAATCTAATATTGCTTCTTCTTCGCCAGATTTAGAATTAAATATTTGATCTTTAACTACAGATAATTTTATTGTGTTACCTTCTGTTTGTTTAAATTCTTGGTATCCTTGTACACCAAATATTTCTTTAATAGCTGTTTCGTTTATATCTATCTTATCTCCATTCTCCAACATTGCTATATAATTGATCATTTGTTTATTTAATATTGGAACAGCTTCTGCTCTAACGCTTTTTAACAAAGCTTCTCTTGTATCTAGATTTAAATTTTCATATTGACCCGTACTTAGTTTTGCATAAGTTCCAACAGGATCATCTACTGAATCTTTTTTAGCTTTAAAATAATCTATTCTGTTTGGAATACCTGCAACTTTTGTTTCATATTCAACAATGCTAATCATTCCATCATTTAAATCATCTTGATATATTTTAGTTAAGTCTGCATTGAGTGTAGATAATGCTAAAGAATTATCTCCATCTGCAGGATATAAAGCATCAGTTATAATTCGTTCTTCTTTAGCTGTTGATACTAATGCTCTTGAGTTAAGTAAATTTTTATGAACAATATTATCTACTGCATAAATTTTCTTTTGCTCTTCCATTAAATAGTTGTTTGCAAATATTGTTTTTACATTTGAATTAGATGCTCTAGATTCAAATTTAGTTCTAAGTAATTTACTTTTGTCAGTTAAAAATTTATTTGCTTTATCGCTATCTTTAAAATTAGATGCTTCTTGAACATAACTATTTAATTCAACTATTGCTTCGTTTTCTAACTCTAATGCTTCAGTTCTATTCTCTGCATTCTTTTCTTTAATTTTATATTCAGTTAATTTTTTAGTAATAGGTGCAATAGCACTAGCAAGGTTTTGATCTAAACCCATTTGAATATTTGTTTGAGCAGAACCTGTAACAGTTGTCATTTCTCCTTTAGCTGTAAATGTAGGAAGTTTAGGCATTATACTGTTGTTCCTTTAGTCATAGTTAATAAAGACATACCCATTTGACTTGCTGTTTGTATTTGAGCAAGTTTGGCTCTTTGAGATGCCATATCACCTTTAATTCTAGCAAATTTTGCTTCTTCCATTTTTGTAGCAATATTCATTTTAGAATTATATTTAATTAAATTTTCTTGTAAGATTTTTTCTCTTTCATTTGATCTTGCGATTCTTAATGCTGAACCACTATATTGAACACCAGATTTTGCATTTTGAACTACAGTTGTTCCTCTTAATTTTGTAAACTCTTTGTCAAATTGTTTTAAATCAAACTCTGTTTTTTTATCTATAGCTTCTGCTTGTTTTTCTAAAACTTCTGCATTTCTATTATTAACAGATTGATTAAACTCACCAATAGATTTTTGTGATGATATTTGAGCTGCACTTGTTGCTGCAACTATAGCAGTTTGAATACCCATTAAAATAACCTCGCATACATATATTGATCAGAACCATCGAAACCAAATTTTCTCATTAAACCTTCTTCTTGTAAACCTAACCACTTAGCAAATTTTAAACCAGTTGTATAGTTTGCTCTTACAGCAGTTTGAACTCTATTGATATTATTTTCTTTAGCAATTCTTGCAAAATCTTTTTTGATAGCACGAGCAACTAATAAAGGATGGTTTAAAGTTTCTTTAGTAGCTAGTACCCAACCTTCGGCAACACCATTCCAGATTATTTTCATACCTGCAGCAAAGATAGGTGTTCCATCAATCATACCAGTAAACGCTAAATTATCTTGTTCTAAGTTATTTGCATTACCTTCAAATTCCATATCCTTATCCATTAATGAGTGATTCATTTGTTGATTCATAATGTATATACCATGCTCTCCTTTATATGGTACTATCTCTAGTATTTTATCCATCATTTGTAATAAGTCTAGGATATAACGATAAAACAGTTAATGGTAATGGTTGATTTTGTCTAACAAATATAAAACCATCTGTTTCATAATTACCTCTAAACTCTATTTCTTTATCTCCTGTAAATACATTGATACCACTATCCATTAGATTAGCTGAAGATCTAAATGGTATTCGTTCCATATTGTTTAAGTCTGGACCAATCTCAATACCAATACTCTCATAAAGTCTAGCAGTAATTTCATAAATTCTTTTTGTTTTACTTTGTGATGTACCATTGTTTGCACCGGCATCTATTCTCATTGTTTGTAATAATGAAACATAAGGTAATCCAACTTTAACTTTAGTTGAAGATCTATCTAAAGTAATTCCACCACTTGATACAACTTTATTTGGATGAGTAGATCCATCTGCTAATACTGAAACTGTTTCACCTTCTAAATGATCTAATCCACTAATAGTAGTTGTTGCAGAACCATCGTAAGCTAATTGTGAATCTAAATAATTAAATGAAGTATCATCTGTTTCATCAAAATCAAACCTATGTAAATACTCTACATATCTTTTTGTTACACCATTAATAGTTCTTTTTATAATAACCCAAACTTGATATTCAGAATCATCAGTAGGTAATACTTCAACACTTTCACATACTGCGTTACCACTACCAAACGATCCACCAAATATATGTCTATGCCAGGCAGTAACTTGTTGTTCTCTTTGATAAGTAAATCCTAAAAGTTGACCATCAGTTCTAACACACCAAACAATACTATTCGGTTCTTCTTGATAAGCCATTTGTGTAATACCAGATTCAGTAATGTGTTCGGCAAGGATAGTTAAGTCTGGAGCAACATAACCATCAACATCAAAGTTATAAGCTAGTTCTCTAATTTTTCTTTTTGCTCTTTGTAAAAATAAAGTTGCGTTACCAAGAGATATTCCATCTACATTAGCTGCACCATGATTTGATTGCTTGTTAATTAAAATATTTGTTGGAGTAATTGCTTCTCCCGTTCCACCACCATCTGCAGCAAATTCACCACCTGCCGTACCAATAATTAATGTTCTAGTTGCAGTTAAAAATCTAATTGCATTAACTTGGTTAGAAGCGATTGTATAAACAATAGCATCATCATCAGCTACAGTTGCATGATACTTATCATCAAAATTTTCATAGTCTGCTGATCTTGAAAAAAATATTGTTTGTGGTTGAGCAGTAGTTCCTGCGAATACTAATCGTTGTTCAAAAAAAGTTACGCAAGATGGATAACCTGTAGTATCACTAAATGCTCCTAATGCAAAATCTGTTGTTGTTGATGAACTTATTCCTAAATCAACAATAACAATTCCAACAACTACTGTAGTAGAAGTAACAGAAGTTATTTTAAAATGACCATCTTGGATGTGAACTAATCTTCCTACATCTGTAGATAAAAAACCTTGATTAGCATTAATACCTGTTGTTGATGAAAATGTTACAGTAGTAGTTTGACCAACACTTTTGTGTGATGGATTAGCAGTTGTAGTTTCAACATTATGATCCATAAATGGTCCATTGATAATTACATCATCAACTAATGTCCAGTTGGTGTGACCAGATCTAGTTAGTTTTTTGGGAGAATGATTAGGATGACAAATGTACATAGTGTCTGCAGATTGTGCAAACTTAATGTCAAATAATTCTGCTTCTAAGTATGGTGAAGATATTTCGTATGGTGATCCACCAGATAATATTTGACCATTATCTTTATAAAATCTTATGTACTGATCTCCAAATTCTAATATGTAAGTTTGTACTGTAGAAAACTCAAAAGAAATTAATCTAGTTTTTTTTGTACTATCTTTTACTTCTGCAACAAATTGTGTACCACTTCTTCTTGATGCCGAACCATGAGGATAGACAATCATGTTTTCTAAAGTTTTACATCCAGAATTATATTTAGCTAAATCATTTCTTCCATCTAATCTTGGTGATAATTCACCACCAGTAAAGTTTGTTAATTCAACAGCAACTCTACCCATGATTTAGTACCTTGAGTTTATAAATGAACTTGCACCAATATTATCTGCTTGACCATTGTCCGGGTTATTATTTTGACCCTCAGTAGCATCTACAAATCTAGCTTCTCTTAATTTATCTTGAAATAAAGCATACATATTAGAAGAAACAGGATTTGATGAAGTAATTCCATAAGCAATGTCTGCTGCTAAACCTGCTGAAATACATTCTCTTAATAGTTCATCATATTGATTTGGATCTGTTATTCTTGCAACATATTGAATTTTTACTGTAGAATGATTTGCTAAAATTTTTCTACCTTCAATTTTATAATCATAATCATAATTTAAAATTGTAACTACTCTCAAACAATCTGCCGGTAATGTAAATTGATAACTAAATCCCCATGAAGGAGTTTCAGTATCTTTGGCTAGTTCAACTCTTTTCATTAAACAGTTCCAAAGATGAGATCTAAATATACTATCTCTTATTTGAGTATATCTTGCATTACAAAGTCTTGCGTTTTTTGAATCTTCAGTTAATGATAAAATTGTTGATGCACCAAGTTGATTTAATGCTCCATTACAAATGTCGACTTCTGATGCCATATTACTTCCTTATTATATATTTGCGTCTTATTTGTCTATCTTTTTCTAAAGCAAATATTTCTTCAGTTGTTCTACCTTGTTTTGTGTCAAAACCATAATGATTTTTACCATCATTTTTAAATCTATCTACTAACACATATCTATAGATATGATCTCCTTTCTTAAAATGTAATACTGTTTTTAATTCTTTTATCTGTTTTGTCATGCACTCTAGGGGGTTTCCACTCTCGCTTCCACCCCCTAAAATTTTATTGATTAAGCTTCGTATGCTTGAATCTTAACTACTTTTTCTTCTTCCATTCTAGTTGCACCGAATGCAGCAGAATAGTAGACTTGAGTAGCGTAACCTTTGTCAGATCTTTCATCGATTCTAGCAGTTGAATCCTTACCAACAGCTAAAGCGATTCCATCACCAACGAAAGCAACACAATCTCTAATTTGAGACGCAACAGCTAGTCTGTTAGACACAACGAAATTAAATCCTAAGAAAGAATTTACATCGCCTTGTGCTAAAGCTTTAACTGAGTTGAAATCACTTGAAGTCACTTCAGTAGTTCCTAACAAATCAGAAATTTGTTTTGGAGATACGATGATGTGTCTTGGTAGTGATGGGTCAACATCAGCTAGATCAATGATCTCTTTTGCTTCTCTTAGTTTAGCAATAGTCATACCAGTTGTACCAGTTTCAGCTATGATTTGACCAGCAGGTAATGCAACAGCAGTACCACCAGCAACACCAGTATCAGCTGAACCAGTTGCAGCAGTAATGATAGCATCATCCATTGCTCTACCCATTGCATAAGCAGCAGCTTGTGCATAGCTAGAAGTAGGATCTACTAACATTCTTACTTTATCTAGATCATCAACTAAGTCTGCGAACTCGTAGTCAACAAGTGAAACTCTTCTTCTTGAGTGAGGAGTATCTGCTTGTGGAGTGTCAGAGTGTCTAGTTGTTCTTACTGTAGCAGTAACGCTTCCGATTTGATCGAAGAATGCGTTCTTACCAGTTACAGATTCTAATCTTACTTTATCTCTAAGAAGAGAACCTTTTTGTTGTGACAACATTTGTACATTTGAACTATATTGTTCTACAAATGCTGTAGTTATTTGAGTTGACATATTATGTCTCCTTCATTGTTAAGTTAATGTTAAAACAAAACAGAGGAGTTCTCAGAAATTCTGGCTTCTCTTGGATTTAAAGTCTTTTAGACTACAAGTCTATTCCTTGTTGTCAGTAAGGTTCTTTCGAGTTGTCTTACTTTTCTTAGAAGAATTTTCATTCTCCATAGAAACCCATTTATAATATTTTTCACAGCTTGGCAAGGGATCAGATTTAATTAACTCCGATCCACTTTCCAATACTGCTCTTAATATTTCTAGTCTTATTTCTTCTTTAGTCATTCATCATCGATCTTAAAGTGAACACTTGTTGTACTATCTTATCATGTTCTGGGTGAGATTTATTCCAATATGGTCCATCACGATCATTAACAATTTTACTTATCTCTTCATTAAGATCTCTGCCGGATGTAGCATTATCTTCTCCAGTACCAATCATTTTATCTTCTGACATAAGATTAGCAATGTTTGCAAAACCTTTAATGATTTCTGGATGATCACCTAATCTTCTTCCGTCTGATAAAGTTAAATCTAATATTTCTGCGTTCATATTAGCTTTAGCAACTTGAGCAGCTCTTTTAATATTATCATCATAAGATCTACCCCATTCTTTTCTTAACTCTTGTTCGGCTTGTGCTTGAGAAGTTTCAGTATCAATTTTAGTTTGTTGTGCAGAACCTTCCATAGAATTTTTGTAAAACTCTAAGATACCTTGTGCTTGTTTATTATTTAAACCAAGTTGGTGAGCATTCTCTGCAAATTGTTTTATTGCACTTTCATCTAATGGTACAACATCTGAGTTAGCTTCTAGTTTATATTTGTCTGGTGATTCTGGTCTGCCAAGTTTATCATAAACTTCATTCCATTGATCATCTGTTGAATTATTATTTGGTACTGCAACTTTATCTTGACCAATCATTCTTGTAGCATTGATATAAGATTTAGCTAACGCATCTATCTCTGTAAATTTAGCAATGTTTGGATCTTCTCTAAATTCTTCTGAGATTGCTTCTTTCCAAGACTTAGCAACAGTTGGAACTGATTGCTCTATTTGTGTTTCTTGTTTTGGTGCTTCTGTAGTAGTTTCAGTTGTCTCTGCTACAGGCACATCAGTTTGTGTTATCTGTTCTTCTGACATTATTTATCCTTTTCCTTTTGAAGCATTTGTTTAATAAATAGAAGGATGCTTCGTTGACCCTCTTGATATGCACTTTCATGACTATCACCTTTTACATTGGTTGAAGTATGATAATGACATCTCTTCTCCAGATCAGATAAAACTTGTTTACCTTCCTCTGATGAAAATGTGAATTGATAATCTTCTTTTAATTTTTTTATATACGCTTGTACAGCTTTTTCATCTTGCATAAGATCCTTTCTATGGTTTTTAATTTTCCTCTATTAATGCTTTAGTTTCTTCTGGTAATGCTTTTGCCATTGGTGCAGCAGCACCTGCAGACTCAGCAACTTGTTGCATTTGATTCATTTGTTGTTGTTGTGCTTGTTGTTGTTGTGCTTGTTCTCTTTCATCTTGAAGTTCACTAGAAGATTTTAAAACTTTTTGTGGAACTCCAACAATATCCATTAAGTGTTTAACAAGTTTATCCATATTTAAATGATCAAATACTGGAGCAACATTTGATAGTTGACCCATAATTTCTATACCTCTCATAATTGATTGTAACTCTGCAGATTTTTGTGCTTTAGCTAATGGTGATACATATTCAATTTCTATATCTTGACCAGATAAAAATTCTGGAATAGGTCCAAACAAATCTTTTCTAATCAATAATGAGAATGCTCTATCGATTAATGGTTTTAATAATTCAGATTGAAGTCTACCAAGAACTGGACCAAGTAATCTCATCTTCTCTTCGTTCCTTTGGATAACTTCTGTTGCTGTCATTTGTGGACCACTTTGCATCATTAATTGATTTACATAAAAAGCATTTCTAATTGAATCTCTTCTTTGCTCTTCCATGTTTAAACCTAATGGAGTATTTGCTCCAATGTTTAATGGTTCAATTCTATCTCTTGTTCCACTTCTATAAAAATTTAAACCACCAGGTACTGTTCTTACTGGTAAGATAAATCCATCATCTGGAACTAGTAAAGGTGGATCAACTTGTTTCTGTGCAGACTTAATTGTAGTCTTTGACATTTCATTTAACATTTTAACATCCGGCAATGCTGTCATTGCAGGAGATCTACCATAAATTTCGTGTGATGCTTTTAAGTATCTTGGTACTACAAAAGGAAACTCTCTAAATCCAGATACAGATAATTCATCACCTGTTCCTGCTTCTAAATAAACAGATTCAAATGGCATATTAGATTTATCTTGTTTCTTAGGATCAAAGTCAGCTCTAGGATATACTGCATGAAGTATTTCTACTTCTTCGTATGGATCCTTTTTATGTTTAGTTACAATACTGTCTGAAACATTTTCACCAAACTTTTGTATTGCAGCTCTAGCAGTTAATCTAAATTTTCTAAATATTGTATCTATTCTACCTTTGTCATTTTCAGAAATATAAATTTCATTAATATGTCTTGTAGAAAATTTTAAAACATCTTCCTCATCATCTTCGATAAACATTGCTGCAGTACCGAATGTAATTAGATCATGATACAGTTCAAATATTTCTTGTTGAAAGTTTGATCTGTTAATAGCTTTGTACATAACTTCAGTAGCATTTTCTAACCAGGCTTTTGCTTCATCGTTATCTGAAAGTTCTTCACCTTTAAATCTTAATGAGAACCAAGTTGTAGAAGGGTTTGTCAACATACCATGAAGTGATGCTGCAAGTAATTCTACTGCTTGTAATGGTGAACTATCAAAAATTAATTCAGTTCTTTTGTCACCTTTAGATCTTGATTTAGTTACATCTGCTTTTCTTGGTTGCATATAATCTGCAACTTCTTGCCAATGAGACTCCCAGTTTTGTCTGTTAGATTTTAATCTATCAAATCTTTTTAATAATTTTTTTGTTAAATCTGTTTGCATATTATCCTAATAAACTTTTTTGACCCAAAGTTAAACCTTTATCATCTGTTATACCTTGAGGAGATGTAGCTATTAGAGAACTTTTAGTTCTTGTTCCTCTTCTTTTTTTAAGTAATAAATTTGCTTTTGCTCTTGCTTCTTCTGAAGTCATTACAGACTCTGGTGCTTTAACTTGTTGTGGTAACTCTTCAACTTTTTGAACAGGTGCTTGTACTACTTGATTACTACCACCATCACCACCTTGTCTAACTGTTCTACCATAAAAATCTGTTTTACCTGCCATTCTATTTTTTTGATGTGTACTATAAATTTTTTCTTTTTGAGCATCACTCATTGCATCCCATTCGGCTCTATTAATTCTAATGTTGCTTCCTGCTTTTTTATTTCCTATAACTAAATTTTCAAATGCTTTTCTATTATACTTTGCACCTTTAGCTAATGGTTTTTTTAACATTGTTGCTACAATTTTTGTTCCACCAAAAGGCAAGTTGTCTATAGATCTATTAGATTTGTTAGCACCTTCACTTATAAAAGTGCTTCCAACTGTTTTTCCTTTTTCATTTATGGTTTTATAATTACCAGTACCTTGTGTAATTTTATTACCAAATTTATCTACACCTATTACTTTTGGTGCAGTATATTTTTGTGCTACTGTTCTTTTTGGTCCAGCGTCTTGTCTTCCATTACCACCAGATGCACTAGGAGATCCCATTATTTACCAAATGTTAAAGATGATTTAGTTTCAGATACAGTTTCAGATTTTGCTTCTTTGTTTACTGCTACACCTTTTTGTAAATCATTCATGTTGTTAAATTTAGGTTCTGCTTTTTTATTTGCAGGTTTCATTTTTTTAATAGCTTTTTTTATTTTCTCTAACATAATTATCCTAATAAAGTTTTCTTCTCCACATCTGCTTCTTCCATTTCAAGAAGTGGTGAAGTTTTGATTGTTGATTTTCTTCCTCTTCTTCGTCTTTCTTTAGCTGCCATTTCGGCATCTAATTTTTTTTGCTCAGCTTCTGACAACTCTGTATCCGGTGGTTCCGGCAAAGGTTGAACTGGTGGCAAACTTGGTGTCTTTGGTTTTAAAATTGAACCCATAATTACATAATCCTATAATCATTATCTGCTACACTTTGTGGAGCAGTTTGTCTAGTATTTAATTCTTGTAGTCCAACTGCCAGGTAACGCATTGCATCACAAGCGTGTGAACTCCAATCATGTACCGGCTTTGATCTAAACATTCTATTTTTATCAATATACTTCCGGTGATAATGTCTTAACGCATCTATGAGATTTTTGCAATGGTCTGTGTCAATCCAACATCGGTTGAGCAACATGGTTACTGCGTGGATGCCTTCCTCAACTGGTAGCTTCGGTACTACCTTAAATCTAATTCCAAGTTGATATGCTATCTCTCTTCTGGTTTTTCCATTGCCGAACTCCTGTACTTCAATATCGTGTGGTGCAAAATGATCTTTATAAACATAAGGTTTTTCGTCTAGCAACTGAATATAGTGTGGTAATCCATGACCCCTTTCTTCAATATAATCTATTATCTGTACTGATGTTCCTTTTTGTTGAAAGAATATAATACTACTGTGATCTGCGACACCGAGATCCCATGCAGTTGAGACAGGCAAAGTGGGATCGTAGGGAACTCTAGATAGTTGTTTTTTATCATCTAGTTTGTTCATTTCGTCTCCATAGATTGCACCTTCTATATTTGCTATCCAATCACACTCAAACTCTTGCATATACTTTTTCTCACCCATAACTTCTCTTGCTTTCTCTAATTCTTCTGGATCTACAATTTTAGTTTCACTTGCTTTAGCTTTGTAGTTAAACCAATCTTCTGCACCATTAGCGTGTTGGTATAGATCATAAAAATTATTATTCATTCCGGCAGGTGTTCCAATAAAGACGCAGTATCCTTTTCTGTCAGATAATGCCGGTCTTATGATTTCTGCAAACAATTTTCCTTCAATGTTTGCGTACTCATCGATCACACAACCATCAAGATAAATACCTCTTAATCCATCTGAGTTTTCTGCTCCAAGTAATGTAATTCTAGCACCATTAGGTAAATCAACTCTAAGTTCTGTTTCGTTAAACTTCGTTGCTGGGATCTTTGCTGTAAACTGCTTCATGTAATCCCAAGCAATAGACTTAGCTTGTTTAAATGTTGGAGCAATATATGCAAATCTAGGATTCTTCAAATTACAGGTTAGAGCTGATTTAATTAAATGATTTATCATGCATACTGTTTTACCGAACCTTCTGTGGCAAACTAGCACACTCCATCTATGTTTATTTATTTGTTGATGTAGATAACTTTGATGTTTTCTGGGAGTATACGGAATCTTAATGTTCATTGTTTAATGCATCATTTTAGAACGAGAAGCCTCGTTAACAGGATGGTATTCAACACCTAATGTCATCATTACATAATCTGCAAATAGTTCTGCTGCTTTCTTATTGGGGATACCAAAGAATTTTATTGTTAGATTATTATTCTTTTCATCAACATAAGCAATACAATCAAAATCATCGCTATTTAAATAATCCATATACCAGATGTAGTACATTCATATTTTAAAACAACAAAAAAATAATTTTGGAAAAAGGGTTGTATAACTGGTGCAGGGTATGTCTGTGTGTCTGTTGGAAAATCCCATGTATATATATAAGAAAAGTTAGGTAGAAAATTTGGGGTATGTGGGGGTAGTAATTTTTAAAAACCTCTAAAAACTCCAGGAATTTTATTAACGATAATTGTCGACTATCAATACAAATGTCTGATAACTGTTAATTATCAGAAAATAAAACCGGCTTATTCAATCCGTTTGTTATGTTGCATAAGATAAAATTAATTAGCTTGATAAAGTTGAACCATGTTTTTAACTATCTTTTAACTTTCTTTTAATTCTCTTTTAACTTTCTTTTTTATAATCATTCTAATCTACCTGCGACAATTATGTCATTTAATAATTTAACCCATTTGATATTTATTATGAAAAAAAAACAAACAAAGGAAAAAAACAAAATGAATACTGTCCAAATAACAAACCACAAAATGAACAATGAAGTTTACCTATTAAGAAGAAGAGTAATTGATATTTTATATCAAGCAAAAGATTTTGATATTAAATTACCTCGTATCAATGTTAGAATTGGAACGGCTACTGAAAAACATAAAAATGTTTTGGGTGTTGGGGGAAATAAAAATATATGGATAACAGAAAAAGCAATTAATAAAGGTTATCAATATTTGCTTCATGTTGTATTACATGAATTGTGTCATGCCGTTTATAATTTAGATCATAACGAAAAATGCAAATTAATGGCATCAGTTTTAGATAAACCTTGTGGAATTACTGAAGCATGGAAAATATTTAAAAAATACTCAAAAAAGGAGGGGAAATAATGCTTACAGTTTTTAAATGGGTTTTATTAATATTATTATCTGTTGCCGGAATGGTACTGGCAACAGATCCAAATTATCAAACAACCGGATTTATTTTGGCGTTTGGTTGCTTTTTATTATTTGCAATAGATGTTGCAAGAAATTTCATTAATTAGGGGGAAATATGGAACAAATGCTTTATGAATTATTTTATATAACAATAATATTCGCTTTAATTGGTTTTAGATTATTTAGAGATTAATGCGACAATTTGGCAATATAAATCAAAAAATCAATCAGTAAATTAAATTAAAAAAACGGAGAAAAAAAAATGTTACAAAAAAAACAACCTACTTATCAAGATCTAACTAAATTAATGTTTACCAATGGTAACCCTAAGACAGATAAAAACCTTAAAATAGAAAGTTTAAAAAAATATTGGATTAAACGGCTTAACCTTGCACCGGCTTCAATATCCGGTTTCAATACTTGTGCAAGTGCTTCAAAAGGTTGTCGAGAAGCTTGTTTGCATGAAGCCGGGAACCCGGTTTTTATGCCTCAAAAAACATTAGGTAGAGTTAACAGAACTCAATTGTATTTTAAAGATAGAGCAAAATTTTTATATATGATCACTAAAGAAATAAGAAATCATGAAATCAATTGCAAAAAACACGGATTAAAACCGGTAATTAGATTAAATACAACTAGTGATATAATGTGGGAAAATCACAAAATATTTGATTTATTTCCAAATGTGCAATTTTACGATTACACAAAACATTTTAAAAGAATGATTAAATATTTAAAAGGTTCAATGCCTGGTAATTATCATTTAACATTCTCAAGGAATGAAGAGAACGACACGCAATCAACTCAAGTTCTCAAAGCCGGTGGCAATGTTGCCGTAGTTTTTAGAAATAAATTACCGGAAACTTACAAAGGATACAAAGTTATTTCCGGTGATGAGCATGATCTAAGATTTTTAGATGATAAAAATGTTGTAGTCGGATTAAAAGAAAAATTAACTTTAAACAAGCACGGAAAATTAGACAGAGATAATTCCGGGTTTGTAGTTGATATTAAATAAACAATAACAGAGAGGAAAAAATGACACTTGACGAAATAATCAAAATACAAAGCGTAATTGATAAAAGAAAACCGGCTCAAGATACGATTAAACTATTAGAAAAAAAGAGGTTTTCTAAAAGCAAAAATAAAGAGATTAAACTCGGTGATATGCATATTGACCATTTTTTAAGATCTTTAAATTTAAATGGCTTTTTAAATTTCAATAAAACAAAGACAGAGATTGAGACAGAGCAATTGATTAAGAAACTTAAATCAACTGTTGTAAAAATTAATAATAAAATAGAAAGAGGTTATTAATGGATTGGAAAGAAAAAAGAATAAACGCAATCAATAGAGTTGTTAAAAACAAATATCAACATGAGTATTATATAAACGAATATTGTTGCGTTTTAAATTCTAAGGCTAAAAATAAAAAAGAATACAAAAAAGAGAGAGAGGTTAAACAATGACAGATATAAATTTTTATTTTTCAGTAACAATATTATTTTTAATAATAGTTTTAATAATCACAATATAGAAAGAGGTTAAAATGAATAATCTAGAAGTAATAAAAGCGATAAGAAACGCAACAAACATACAACCAAAAAAAACTAATAAAATGAAAGAGGCTTGTGTTCATTTTTTTCATCAAATACCAAACTCCAAAGAGGGTTGGGATTTTATTAAAGGTGTAAGAAAATTTATTAATAAAGATCGTTATCGGGTCCGGGTGTTGGGTCGTGGGTCCAGGAAAGAACACGGAACGCAATCTTTTATTCCATTAAAACACGCAACAAATTATTCAGTATATATTGATCATAAAATTATGGATAGAAATCATCCAGATTTTTTGAGTCGTAAATTTTACAGAGTTAGACAACAAGTATCTGAATTAAATAATATAATAAATCAACAAGGGGAAAATTAAAAATGAAAGTATTAATAGCTTGTGAGTATTCCGGGATTGTCAGAGAGGCATTTAAAAAAATGGGTCATGACGCCTGGAGTTGTGATATTTTGGATACAGAGGTTCCAGGAAATCATTTTAAAGGTGATGTTTTAAATTATTTAAACTTAGAAAAGTATAAATGGGATTTAATAATTGCTCATCCACCATGCACCTATTTATCAAATGCCGGTGCTTGTCGATTATATCCAGAAAAAGGTAAACTAAATATTGAAAGATATAAAAAAGGATTAGAGGCAAAAAAATTCTTTATGTGCTTTTATAATTTAGATTGTAAAGTTGCTATTGAAAATCCGGTCCAATCAAAAATATTTGAATTGCCAAAACATGACCAGGAAATTCAACCATATGAATTTGGTCATCCATACACAAAAAAAACTAGATTGTGGTTAAAAGGATTGCCAAAGCTAAAACCTACAAATATCATAGATCGATCAGAGGTTAAAACTTTTATTGAGTCTGGTACTAGTAGATATAAAAATACAGATAAAAACAAAAACAGATATGTTGCTCGTGGGTCCAAAGATAGATCTAAATTTTGGACCGGTATAGCAGAGGCAATGGCTCAACAATGGGGTAATGAATGATTATATTAGGCAAACCAATTCATAGACGCTATGTCGCATGGATTAAATATTTTTTAATAATAATATTTTTAATAACAGTACCAATATTAATAAACTAAAAGAGGTTAAAATGAATAAACAAAAACAAGAAGAGATAGAAAAAAAAATAAAACCATACATGAAAGAAATCTCAGAAATAAAAAGAGATCATGATCTGTGTCAAGATCCGGCACAAAAGAAATTGATTTTTGAAAAATGGATGGGTGTTGTTAATATATGTTCAAAAAAAATAGAAAAAATAAATGCAAAAACAACTAATTAAACAAAATTTAAGAGAGTTACAGAGGTTAACTTTATTAAATATCTTGAGTGCTAAAGGAGTTATTTACACTCATTATAAAAACAAACAACTAAACAAAGAGGATAAACATGAACAAAAAAACAAAAGCAGAGCATTGGTCACAAGTAGCTAAACCAAAAGAGTCAGTTGAATATCATAAAGGTTATCTTGCAAAGGATAGATACAGAGATCCAGAGGTTAGAGATGTTGGAAACTTTTTTAGAACTTTAGCAGAAATGGGTTCAGTTCTTTTATATCAAAAAAGAATAAGCTATGCGTCTGGTCAAAAGGATCCGGTGTTTCAATACATTGCACAAAAAATATAACAACAAACAGAAAGGGAAATATGTACATAGATA
>Ga0255752_10002875_pt1 | contig 18443 bp, 14 predicted proteins | sample 011ome_25_FD_179952 | JGI IMG/M metagenome (GOLD analysis project Ga0255752, IMG submission 179952) | Coastal salt marsh microbial communities from the Groves Creek Marsh, Skidaway Island, Georgia - 011512CT metaG (version 2) | ecosystem: Environmental > Aquatic > Marine > Intertidal zone >... | reverse complement strand
GACCAAAGAGTAAGCCTTTCAAAAATGGCGGCAACGCGGCTGCTAATGACGGCAATTTAAGGAATGTACCGCATGATCAAAAAAGCGATTTTTCCAGTTGGCGGGCTTGGTACAAGGTTTCTGCCAGCCACCAAAGCACTGCCAAAGGAAATGCTTCCTGTTGTTGATAAACCGCTGATACAATATGCGGTTGAAGAGGCGGCTGCCGCTGGTATCGAGGAATTTATCTTTGTGACCGGCCGAAACAAGACGGCGATCGAGGATCATTTTGATCACTCATTTGAGCTGGAGGAAACGCTTCTTGCCAAGGGCAAGGCGGCGGCGTTGGATACCGTACGCGGAATGATACACGCGCCGGGGTCAGTTGCTTATGTTCGCCAGCAAGAGCCGGCCGGCCTTGGCCATGCGGTATGGTGCGCCCGTAATCTGGTGCATGATGAGCCCGTTGCCATTTTGCTGGCTGATGACCTTATTCTTGGCAAGAGCTGCATGGCCGAAATGGTTGCATCTTATCAGGGCGGCAACATGATTGCGGTGATGGATGTGCCAAAATCGGAAACAAGTTCTTATGGTATCATCACGCCGGGCAAAGATCACGGCCAGCTGATTGACGTTGCCGGTCTTGTTGAAAAGCCGGATCCAGAAGACGCGCCATCCACCTTGGCTGTCGTTGGTCGATACATAATCGAAGCTGGCGTTTTCTCGCAGCTTGATCGCCAAGAACGCGGCGCTGGTAACGAGGTGCAGCTGACCGACGCGCTTGCCCGTCAAATTGGCAAGGTACCTTTTCACGGCTTACGGTTTTCAGGTGAACGATTTGACTGCGGATCAAAAATCGGTTTCTTGCAAGCGAATATCGCATTTGCAATGTCACGCGATGATCTTGCAGCACCACTTGCGAAATGGCTAAAGGGCCGGATGCCGTCAGGCAAAGGTGAATAACCCGAAAAACGCGGACCATTCTCCCAATTTTTAATCCAGACGTTTTAATAGAGGCCAGTTCATGACTCAGCATGTTTTTCATCCATCTATTTTACGTGCCTATGACATTCGCGGGATTGTCGGGGAAACACTGACACTGGCTGACGCGCACGCCATCGGGCTTGGTTATGCCGCCTGTCTTCGCCATCGTGGCCATGGCAATCATGTTGCGGTCGGGCGTGATGGGCGTTTGTCATCACCGGCGCTGGCAGCCGCCCTTTGTGACGGGCTGGTGGCCGGCGGAGCGCAGGTCAGCGACATCGGCTGCGGCTCAACGCCAATGCTATATTATGCCGGTGTAACGCTAGACGCTGATGCCGCGATCCAAGTCACCGGATCACATAATCCGCCAAGCCATAATGGGTTTAAAATGGTTATGAACGGCGTCGTATTTTTTGGCGATGACATTCAACAACTTGGTGAGATTAGCGCTGCTGGGCCTGCCAAAATGGCTGGCGGCAGTTACGCCGAGGTTGCTGTTTTTGACGATTACATCGACCGGCTTACCGCCGATGCGAACACTGGTGATTTTACGGTTATCTGGGATTGCGGCAATGGCGCGGCCGGGCCATCAACGATCGCTGCTACAAAACGGCTAAACGGTCGTCATAAAGTGCTTTTTGGTGACATTGACGGAACCTTTCCAAACCATCACCCCAATCCTGTTGATCCGGAAACCCTTGCCATCCTCTGCGATGCTGTTGCCGGGGCAGGGGCTGATCTTGGGATCGGCTTTGATGGCGATGGTGACCGAATTGGAATTGTTGACGCAAAAGGCCGGCAAGTGCCAGGCGATTTTCTGACGGCCTTTCTGGCACAGGACATTCTAGAACGCAGTCCAGGAGCGCCGGTTATCCTTGATGTGAAATCATCCGATATGGCGATGGATCTGATTACGCAGGCAGGCGGTGATGCGCAAATTTGGAAAACCGGCCACAGCCATATGAAAACCCGCATGGCGGCACTCACCGCGCCGTTGGCTGGCGAGATGTCGGGGCATATTTTCATCAAAGACGGTTTCTATGGATTTGATGATGCGCTTTATGTCGGGATCCGCGTTTTGTGCCAGATGGCCAAAACCGGACAGAGCATCACTGATTTTATTGATGGGCTGGCGCCCCAGCATGCAACACCTGAATTGCGGATTGACTGCCCGGATGACCAGAAATTTGGTGTTATTGACCGGCTTGCCGCACATATAAAGAGCCAGATTGATGCCAAGAACCTTAGTCTGATAGATGGGGTTAGGGTGCGAACTAATGACGGCTGGTGGCTTGTCCGCGCCTCTAATACCGAGGCCGCGCTGGTCGCGCGTGCCGAAGGAAAAACACCGGTGATTCTCGATAATCTTGTTGGTGATATCGAAGCTGCGTTGGCTGGTGCTGGTCTTCACTGGCGGCGTCCATAACCGCGCCCCGATAGCAGCTTTATTCTCAATAATTGAGTTTTTTGCGCTAGCGATGGCGTAAAAATGTGTGATTCGATGGAATCCCACCTGTTGCAACTTGAAAGACAATGCGAGTTCAGTTAGACAAAGAAAATTTTTTCAACCATTCCCCCCTGCCTGATTTACATCGGGTTGCCTGCTAAAGCGGAGCAAACAATGTCAGACGTTATTACCCGTGGTGGTCTATCCATAGCCAAGGTTCTATATGATTTGGTGAATGATGAAATTCTAGCTGGCACCAACATCGCCCCAGATGTTTTCTGGAACGGGTTTGACCAGGCGGCGCATCAGCTGGCACCAAAAAATCAGGCGCTTATCGAGACACGAGCGCGGCTACAACGCCAGATTGACGACTGGCTAAAAGCCAATAGCGATGGCGGCATTGACGCCGCTGCCTATGAGAAATTTCTCGCCGAAATTGGTTATCTTCATGATGATGCTGGTGATTTTGAGATTGAAACCAGCAATGTTGATCCGGAGATCGCAACCATCGCCGGCCCACAGCTGGTCGTGCCGATCACCAACGCGCGTTATGCCCTAAACGCCGCCAATGCGCGCTGGGGCAGCCTTTATGATGCGCTTTACGGCACTGATGCGATTGACGATGCAGACGGCGCCGGCCGCAATGATGGCTATAATCCGGTCCGCGGTAAAAAAGTGATTTCATTTGCCCGTGATCTTCTTGACCAATCCGCGCCATTGGCAAATGGCAGCTGGCACGATGTAACCGGCCTTAATATTGCCGGTGGGGCGCTCACGATCAGCCAGTCTAGCGCCAGTACGTCGCTGTCGAATGCAGATCAGTTTGTCGGCTATACCGGTAACCCCGAAGCCCCGACAAGCGTCATTGTCGTCAAAAACGGCCTTCATCTTGAAATTATCATCAATGCCAACGGCAGAATTGGCGCTGATGACGCGGCGCATATTAATGATGTGATTGTCGAGGCAGCGCTGACAAGCATCATTGATCTTGAAGATTCAATTGCTGCGGTAGATGCCGAAGATAAGGTGCTGGCCTATCGCAACTGGAACCAGATCATGCGGGGTAGTTTAACCGCAGAATTTGCCAAGAATGGCAAAAGCATGACACGGTCGTTGAACCCCGACAAAAGCTACACCGCACCTGATGGCAGCACCAAAACATTGCGCGGCCGGGCATTAATGCTGGTTCGTAATGTTGGTCACCTGATGACCAATCCGGCGGTGCGTCTATCCGGCGGTCAGGAGATTCCCGAAGGCATCCTTGATGCGTTTATTTCGGTTGCCGCCGCATTACCAGATTTTGCCAGCGGCCAGAATTCACCGGCCGGTTCAATCTATGTCGTCAAACCAAAAATGCATGGTCCGGATGAAGTCGCCTTTGCGGTTGAAACCTTTGATATGGTTGAACAGCTTTTGCAGCTGCCAGCCAATAGCATCAAAATCGGTATCATGGACGAAGAACGCCGCACCACGGTAAACCTTAAAGAATGTATCCGTGCTGCAAAATCACGCGTTGCCTTCATTAATACCGGATTTCTTGACCGTACCGGCGATGAAATTCACACCTCGATGTATGCTGGTGCGATGATCCGCAAAGGCGATATGAAAGCCGCAACATGGATTTCAGCTTATGAAGATTGGAATGTTGATGTTGGGCTTGCTTGCGGGTTTTCAGGTAAGGCGCAAATCGGCAAGGGCATGTGGGCCATGCCGGACATGATGGCCGATATGATTGCGCAGAAGAGCGCCCATCCGAACGCTGGTGCAAATTGCGCGTGGGTACCATCGCCAACTGCGGCCACCCTGCACGCATTGCATTATCACGCGGTGGATGTGGCCAAGCGGCAGGCTGAACTGGCGGGTAAGTCACGCGCTAGCCGTTCGGATATTCTGTCCATTCCAGTGGCCAGCCGGCCGAATTGGTCAGCCGAGGATATCCGTGCGGAATTGCGCAATAACGCCCAAGGTATTCTGGGCTATGTTGTGCGCTGGATTGATCAGGGCGTTGGCTGCTCGAAGGTTCCCGACATTCATAATGTTGGCCTGATGGAAGACCGGGCAACCTTGCGGATTTCATCGCAGCATATTGCCAATTGGCTGCATCATGGGATCTGTGACGCCGATCTGGTCATGGATGTGATGAAGGAAATGGCCGCCGTTGTTGACAGCCAAAATGCAGATGATCCGGCTTATGAGCCTATGGATGGCCGGTTTGATCAATCTATCGCCTTTCAGGCGGCGCTTGACCTTGTCTTTAAGGGTATCGAACAGCCATCAGGCTATACCGAGCCTGTTTTGCACGCGCGCCGACTGGAAAAAAAGGCCGAAGCGCACGCCGCATAAAACAGAGACACCAGAAGGAAACAGGGCTGTGATCTAAACCGGATCATGGCCCTGTTTATGCTGTAAAGCCCGTTTTTATTATGGGTTAGACGGATATATGTCTTCGCGCAGTTTTTCCCGAAGCTTGTCGATAAGAACCGGTTTCCCGTCCCGTTCAACATGCCAGAAAATCCAGCCATTGCATGATGGTAATCCTTGAAGCTGGGCGCCGAGTGCATGAATTGACCCGCTTTGCTTTTGATCTGTAAACAGGGATCCGTCAGCGCGTACCTTTGCCTGAAACCGTTTTTTGGCGTCAAATAAGTGATCACCCGGTTGCAGCAATCCATGTTCAATCAAATTCCCAAACGGAACTTTGGGTAAAGCCCGGCGCGGCGTTGTTTCCAGTAAATCATCCGAGGCAATCGGCGTCACCGAAGCCAGCCGTGTTTTGGCAATTTTCACATAATTCGCATCTTGCTCGATACCAATAAAATTCCGGTTCAGCCGTTTTGCCACCGCACCGGTCGTTCCCGTGCCAAAAAATGGATCAAGAATCACATCACCGCGCCGCGTCGACGCCAAAATTACGCGCGCCAACAAACTTTCCGGCTTTTGCGTAGGATGCGCTTTTTTACCATCTTCCTTGATCCGCTCATTGCCGGTGCATAATGGCAGTTCCCAATCAGACCGCATCTGCACATCTTCATTCAGCGCCTTCATGGCTTCATAATTAAAGACGTGACGTGATTTTTGCGATTTCGCCGCCCAGATAAGCGTTTCATGTGCATTGGTAAAGCGACGACCACGGAAATTAGGCATCGGGTTTGTTTTGCGCCAGATCACATCATTTAAAACCCAGAAATCGAGATTCTGCAAAATCGTGCCAACACGAAAGATATTGTGATAGCTGCCAATAACCCATATCGCGCCATCCGGCTTTAGCACGCGGCGCGCCTCGGTTAGCCAAGCGGCAGTAAAGGCGTCATAGGCGGCAAAACTGTCAAACTTATCCCACGCATCAGTAACCGCATCGACATGGGTCTGATCCGGACGCGCCAAATCACCCGACAATTGCAAATTATACGGCGGATCAGCAAACACCAGATCAACCGATTGATCGGGAATTTTGCGTAATTTGGCGATACAATCGCCATGTAAAATTTGATTCGCTTTCACCAGACAACGCCCATTTCATTCATTCTATGCCAGCAATTTGCCAGCTCTATTCTTATAAAAGAATCATAGAATCAATATAAGTCAACAGCTTATAGGGCTTTCTTAAAGTCATATCAATATATTGTGTCAGCGATGATCACAACCAAGCCTATCTTGTGATGCCGCCGCGTGACGCTCTGCAGGCAAAACCCGATTTTTTTGAAAAAACCAAAATTCTTGTGCCTGTGTCGCGGATAAATTGTCGCGGGTTAATCGTCGCCCGCATCGAGATAGCGCCGGATCGGCTTAAAACTGCGGCGGTGATACGGGGTAACACCAAATTGCCTAATTCCGGCCTGATGCGCCTTTGTGCCATAGCCCATATTGTTCGCCCAGCCGTAGCCCGGATGCAGCGCATCCAGTGTCTGCATAATCTCGTCACGCGCTGTCTTGGCAATAATCGACGCGGCTGCAATCGACAGTGACCGGCTGTCACCTTTGATTAGCGCGGTTGCTGGCAGCGGCATATCAGGCGGCAACAAATTGCCATCAACCAGCGCATGAACCGGGGCAGATAGACCGGCCTTTACCAGCTTTTCCGTTAATCTTGATGCCGCTATCACCATGCCGGCAAAGGTCGCTTGCAAAATCCCGTTCTGGTCAATTTGCGCAACATCAATCGATATAGTGTGATGGAGATGTGGCGGCGCCATCATCACTGCCGCAAGGCTGGTTCGGCGCGGCGGCTTTATTTTTTTTGAATCATCAATATCAGCTGGTAACTCATCATATGCCGTTGGACAAAGCCAGATCGCCGTTACAGTAACTGGGCCCGCCCAAGGCCCCCGACCAGCCTCGTCAATGCCAATAACCGGCCCGTTAAATTGCTGCTCATGGTCAAGATCAGGCATTACCCACCACGGCGCTGGGTCGGCGATTCGGCAAGCCGCGGCATAATTTCAACAAAGTTGCATGGCCGATGACGAATATCGAGCTGATAGCGAAGGATTTCATCCCATCCATCGCGGCACGCCGATGGCGATCCGGGCAACGCGAACAAATACGTGCCGCCTGCAACGCCAGCCACCGCACGTGATTGCACCGTTGAGGTGCCAATTTTGGCGAAGGATATATAACGGAATAATTCGCCAAAACCCTCAATTTCCTTTTCGAAAATTGCCCGAAATGCCTCGGGCGTACCATCGCGGCCGGTAAGGCCGGTACCGCCCGTCGACACAATCACATCAATCCCGTCATCATCAATCCATTTGCGGAGCTGATCGATAATCGCATCAAAATCATCAGTTACAATGGCGCGGCCAGCCAGATTATGCCCATCATCATTAACCCGCCCGGCCAATAGATCACCAGACCGGTCATCATCAGATTTGCGCGAGTCAGACACGGTTAAAATGGCGATATTTACCGGTACAAACGGGATGGTTTTATCAATCCGCTTATCATGATCCATTGCTCTTGCCTTTCTATCCTTGAAATTGCTCTATCAGGGCGATCCCAAGCGGGTTATTTTAAACGGTCATTTTGCCTTATCAACAGCTTGGCTTGGAACGAACCGGCCGCCATTGCCAGCGGCAAGCCCAGACAAGGCCGGCGAGGTTTCACCAAAACGCTCACGGTAAATGCCAAGATTAGAAATGACATTTTTTACGTAATGGCGGGTTTCGCGCGCTGGCATCGATTCAACAAGCAAAAACGGGTCGTCCTGATGATCGACCTTGCGAAGCCATTTTCGCAAATTGCCCGGCCCGCCATTATACGCCGCAAGTAACCGGACCAATGAGCTTTCAACAAGCGGTTCATCAAGCAGATGCTGGATATAATCCTGCCCTAGTTCAAGATTTAATTTCGGCTCAAATAGCTGATGCTTTTTGCCGCCACGATAGCCACGGTCACGCGCAATAAAGGACGCAGTGGCGGGCATGAGCTGCATCAGACCTGCGGCTTTGGCACTGCTTTTAGCACGCGGATTAAAACCGGATTCCTGCCGCGAAATTGCCCAGACCAAGGCTTCGTCAATATCATAATCGGCGTTGAATTGCGGATGCGGATATAGCGCACCATACCAGCTGACACCGCTGTCCTTGCGGATGATTTCAGCAACCCGAAAGGCGAGACCAGCCATGCCCTGATCATTCGCAAACTGCATCACCCCAAGCCGGTATTGATCGGGCATTTCCATCCAAAGATAACGCAGTTCACGCTCGGCCGCATGAGTCTCGCCAATCTGTAATAAGGCGAATACACGCTTGCCGCCCGGGCGGCTTGCCAGCCAGTCATAAAATCCGGGCTCGATTGCCGGAAGCTCAAACGAGATATTGATCTGCTGGCCTAATGCATGGCGCGCAACAACCCCATAAAAACTGTCGATTTCCCGCGCCGCTACTTCGAGATAGCGCACTGATTCTCTCGGCCGCCCCTGCCGCAACTCGATGCGGTGCGCCCAATAGGCGGCGGCACTGCGCTGCCCCGGGTCCACTTCGGGCAGATTGGCAAGGGAGCGAAAAAACTGACCGGCAAGATCAATCTGACCGCTTCGCCATGCCGCCAAGCCACCGGCCCAATAGGCCAGTTGCGCATGTTCACGCCCGATGGCGATGGCATAGCGGGCTTGGCGAATGGCTTTTGAGTCAACCCCAAAGATAAAATAGGCATGGGCGATTTCACCACGAAGCTGGCCCTCTTCCGCCGCCGTCAGATACCGCTTGTTTCCAGCATCACTGACAATCTCTAATGCGCCTGACGGCCAGCCACGCCGGATCGCCCGACGGATCGACCGCGCAATCGAGGCTGTGCGGGTTGCTGAGGCACGGCCAACCGTGCTTGCCGGAATAAGTGGCCGGTATCCATGCGCACCTGCCTGACCATAGCCGTTCAGATAGCCCGGTTTTGGTGGTTTTGGACTACGCGCATCCTTTGGCTTGCGGCGCTTGGCAAGCCAATAGATACGGCTGGCATCGGGGTGGTCATTATAAGCTACAAGCCAGCTGGATAATTCCTTATAGCTTGACCGCCATGCCGTTGGATGAAGATAGCGTTGTGCCAGCAAATGACCCGTTAGAATAGGATCCTTGATCCGCCCCATTTCGCGGATAGCCTGCTTCATATTGCCAGCGTTCTGCAATTCGATAAGGCGCTTATATTGTGCGGTATCAGACGCGCTTAATGGTTCGGGGGGCGGTGATGCCATCGCCGGTGAACCAGCAAGGCTAAACACTATAAGCACAGCAAGACATGGCCCCAAAAAAGGCGACATCATCACCGTCTTAAAAAACCGGCGCAACAGCTGACCTTGATCGCAGATCGCAACCCGAGTTTGGCTATTATTACGGCATTCAGGGAATAAATTGACATTCATCCTACGGCCTTTGCGTTTTGATGCGATTGCTGATCGCCAAAATCAATTAAACCCAAGGGCTAATTGGTACCTTGTGGTCGCGGGCGGATCAACCTGTTTCGTTATCAGACTGCTCAGCCAGCACGCCCTTTCGTGTCGTTCGCCCCAAGACGTTTGGCCAATAGCAGCAAATCTTCAAACGCCAGACGTTTTTGCGCTGGCGAGCGTAACAGATAGGCCGGATGCAAGCTTGCCAAAGCGGGCCGCAATACGCCATCACCAAAATCAATTTCGTGCCAATGTCCGCGCAGCTTCATAATGCCGTCATTACTGCCCAAAACCAGCTTGGCCGCGGCACCGCCAAGCAAAAGCACGATATCCGGCTTGGCCAGTTGAACATGACGAAACAGCCATGGCAACAACATCGCCGTTTCTTCTTCGGTGGGGCTACGATTGCCCGGTGGTCTCCACGGCAAAAGATTGGTGAGATAAGCCGATGCACGATCAAGCCCAATCGTCATTAGCATCTTGTCGAGAAGCTGACCATCAGCCCCAACAAAAGGCACACCCATGCGGTCTTCGTCACGGCCGGGCGCTTCGCCAATAATCATCAACCGCGCCCCCGGATTACCATCGGCAAAACATAGATTGCTGGCAGTGTGCTTTAACGGACACGCATCAAGACCAGCAAGACCAGCTTGTAATTCAGCCAAGCTGGTGATGCCGGAAAGTGTCGCCACTACCGCACCCGCACTTGCCTTTAAACCCGCACTGGCCTTTAAAGGGTCGTCACCAGCAGATTTGTGCCCCGCAAGTTTATCCGCAAGTTTATGAGTGTGCGATGCGGCATCGCGCATGGCCGGTTTTACCGCCGTCGATGCGGGCAGGCTATCATTTGCTGCCAAAAGCTGGTCAAGGCGTAATGGCGGCGCATCGGGCACAGGATGATCCAACAAGGCTTCATCAACGCCCATATCCAGTTGCCATGCCAACATCGCAATCAGTTCATTTCGATCATGGATTTGTGCTGGCATATCAGAATCTGTCGAATTTTGGTTGTTTCACCGCGGCAAAAATGCGCAATATTAGTCTTGCATGGGCACTGAATTTTATCAATTGGCTTGAAGCTGAATTGAAGGCTTCTTATGGTAACAGCCGACAGGTAATATCATACTGGACGGTAACATATATCTCGCTGAATTTTGAAACTATGTCGACATAGATGGGAATAAAGATGGAACGCGAAGTGATGGAATTTGATGTTGTGATCGTCGGGGGCGGCCCATCTGGCCTGTCCGCAGCGATCCGACTGAAGCAGCTGGCAAATGAGGCTGGCAAAAACATCGAGGTGTGCCTGATTGAAAAGGGCAGCGAGATTGGCGCCCATATCCTGTCAGGCGCCGTTCTTGAACCGCGCAGCCTGAATGAGCTGATTCCCGATTGGCAAGAACGCGGCGCCCCTCTCGACACACCGGTAACCGCAGATAAATTCATGTTTCTGACCGAGACCGGCAGCTTTCGGATGCCGACACCGCCAAGCATGAATAATCACGGCAATTATATCATCTCGCTTGGGAATTTTTGTCGCTGGCTAGGCGAGCAGGCCGAAGCCTTGGGCGTTGAGATTTATCCGGGCTTTCCGGCAGCCGAGGTGCTGTATGATGATCAGGGCCGGGTCAAAGGGGTTGCAACTGGCGATATGGGGATTGGCAAGGATGGGGTGCCAACCGATCACTATATGCGCGGCATGGAGTTGCACGCCAAACAGACAATTTTTGCTGAAGGCTGCCGCGGACATCTGACCAAAACTCTGTTTGAAAAATTTGATCTACGTGAGGGCAAAGATCCGCAAACCTTTGCGATTGGCATCAAGGAATTATGGGATATTGATCCTGAAAAAGCCAAGCCCGGTCTGGCCTGGCATTCGGTTGGCTGGCCGCTGGCAAGCGACACTTATGGTGGATCATTCCTTTATCATATAAACGGTAATCAGGTTGCTGTTGGTTATGTTGTCGGGCTTGATTACAGCAACCCGCATCTATCCCCATTTGAGGAGTTTCAGCGATTTAAAAATCATCCGGCAGTGCGGGATACCTTTGTTGGCGGACGTCGCGTTTCCTATGGCGCACGCGCATTGAATGAAGGTGGGTTCCAGTCAGTGCCGAAATTGACGTTCCCGGGCGGTTGCCTTGTCGGCTGTACCGCTGGGTTTTTGAATGTGCCAAAAATCAAAGGCACGCATACGGCAATGAAGTCGGGGATGTTGGCCGCAGAAGCCATTTTTGAGGCGCTGGACACCATGCAGGCCGGTGATGAGCCGACAAGCTATGCAAACCGGTTGCAAGATAGCTGGCTATGGGCCGAGCTTTACAAAGTCCGCAACATTCGGCCCGGTTTTGCCAAAGGCCTGTGGCTGGGCCTCGCATATGCTGCGATTGATACTTATCTATTTTTTGGCAAAGCCCCGTGGACATTGCGCCATCATGCTGACCATGAAGGTCTAAAGCTTGCCAGCGAAATGCCAAAGATCGACTATCCAAAACCTGATGGCATTGTCAGTTTTGACCGCAATTCATCGGTGTTTTTGTCCGGGACAAATCATGAGGAGAATCAGCCAGCGCATCTGACCTTAAAAGATGCCTCGATCCCGATCAGCCACAATCTTGCGCTTTATGATGCGCCCGAACAACGCTATTGCCCGGCTGGTGTTTACGAGATTGTCCACAATGACGATGGCAGCAACCCAAGGTTGCAGATCAACGCACAGAATTGTGTGCATTGCAAAACTTGTGATATCAAAGACCCATCACAGAATATCGTGTGGGTCAGCCCCGAAGGTGGAGGCGGGCCTAATTACCCCAATATGTGAGGGTGGATTTGGGTAATCTAGACAAAATGACAGGCCAGAAAAGGCCGCGGCGATATACAGACCATAACCGGCCATGGCTAATGCTTGCCAGTGCCGTTCTGCTGGTCGCCTTTCTGTATACGCCAGCCCAAAAATCATTCGCATCGACAAATTTAAATCAGCGTTTGGAAACCACAGCGGCAAATTATCTTGCGGCACGCCAAGCGTTATATTTTCGTGATGTTGGTGCCTCGGCGACGTTTTACCTCAACGCCTTAAATTCTGATCGGGACAATCCCAACCTGTTGCAACAGGCTTTTTACACCCAGTTTCAGCTTGGGCATATTGATGCCGCCGCAACGCTTGCCCGCGAAATTGAGCTGCAGAATCTGACCACCAGTTTTGCCCGCGAACCGGCGACTGCGCAGGCGATCCTGCAAGAAGATTGGGACGCGGTTCTGGTGCTTGCCGACTCGATTGCGGAAAATCTTGATGCCCAGCCAGTGGCCACCGTGATCAAGGCATGGGCGTTGACTGCCAAGGGGCAGGGCGCCGCCGGATTGTCACATTTGCTGAAAATCGGCAAGGCCGCGGCCGCATCTGGTCAGACCATGCCAGCGATGTACATCATTCAGGCCGCCCGTTTGGCCGAACATCTTGGTGATAAGGCCGAGATGCAGTTTCATACCGAGACATTGTTTGCGCGGCGCGATCTATCATCACAAACCATGCTGCAGCTTGCCAGTCTTTACGCCCGCAACGCCGAATTCGGCAAAATGGATCAGGTGATTGACCGCCTGCCATTGGGCTTTAGCCATAAGCTTGTGCGCGCCCAGCTAATCACCCAAAAGGAAGCGCCAAAAATAAGCAGCCATATTGCAGCTGGAATCATTGATGCCAGCTTAATTGACAGGCAATCGCAAGGTGGCAGCATGTTGAATGCACGCCTTGGGCTGGCATTATATCTTGATGATGCGAACGATAGTGCCCGTTTCCTGTTGGCCCAAGCCCTGCAAGAAATGGAACAGCCACAAGCCGCCATCGCCAAGCTTGATGCAATTGATGAGGCCAGTATTTGGGGGCAGCCTGGGTTATTGCTTAGAAGTGATCTGGAACGGCGCAACGATATGTCAGGCGCAATCAGCCAAATGCAGGCAGCCGTTGATGGAGACCGGGGGAACGCGCTTTTGCATAAAGAGCTTGGCGACCTTTATCGAATGGCAAGCCAGTTTGATAAGGCGCGCGATGCCTATCTTGTTGCCATTGATCTTGGCTTCGTGTCTGGCGATCTCTTTCGAAACCTTGCCATTTCCTATGAGCAGCTTGAACAGGATGAACTTGCCGAAGCTAGTTTCAAAGCAGCTTTAGAGGAAAATCCAAACGATCCCTTCACCCTGAATTATCTAGGTTATTGGTGGGCCGATGACGGGCGCAATCTTGACGAGGCAATCAAATTAATTGAAAAGGCGGTTCGATTGCGGCCGAGAAGCGGCTTTTTTGTCGACTCGCTGGGATGGGTACATTTCAAGCTTCGCAATTATGATCTGGCAGTTGCCTTTCTCGAGCAGGCAACCATTCTGGAACCAATGGATGCGGTCATTACCGGCCATCTTGGCGACGCTTATTGGGAAGTCGGCCGCCATAGCGAAGCGCGTTTCAAATGGCAATATGCGCTGTCAATTGCCACCGAAGATGACCTAAAAGCCGAATTTACCGCCAAACTTAATCCATGATTTCCGTTCTTGCGCCGGCAAAAATTAACCTTTTCCTGCGCGTTTGTGGCAAGGATGATCGCGGCTATCATCATTTGGACTCGTTGATTGTCTTCACCGAATTTGGCGATCGACTAACATTTGAGCCAGCGGCGGATGATGCGCTGATTGTGACTGGCGAGTTCAGTACAGCCCTAGATAACGCCGAAATTGCCACCCCTCGATTTAATCGCCAAACACAGGATAATCGCGGCGCTGATAATCTAGTGATGCGCGCCTTGGACGGGTACCGGCAAGCTGGCGGTGTCATTGACGGGCTTGCAATCACGCTGGAAAAAAACATTCCTGTCGGGGCGGGGCTTGGCGGCGGATCGGCCGATGCAGCGGCATTATTGCGAGCAGTAAACGCGCTATCACGGGCGCCGCTGGACAGTTCCGTCCTTTATGACCTTGCCGCCAGCCTCGGCGCTGATGTGCCGGTTTGTCTTGCTGGTGGGTGCCAACGAATTGCCGGAATTGGTGACAGCATGACGCCGTTTACCATGCCGCAAACCGGCGCAATATTGCTTGCAAACCCCCGGATCCCGCTATCAACCAAAGACGTCTTTACCCATTTTGGCGGTCATTACAGCGGTTTTGCCGGATCGCTTGATGGGCTTGATGCTGCCGGTCTTGTTGCGCTTGGTAATGATTTGACACCAGCGGCACTGGCGCTAGTGCCACAGATTAGATCCTGCCTTGAAATAATGGAGGCCGCATCTGGCGTTAAATGCGCTGCGATGTCGGGAAGCGGAGCAAGCTGTTTTGCGCTATTTGAACAAGCCAGCGATGCCAAAACGGCAGCAGCCCAGCTTAAAACCGCTGGATATTGGTCCATTGCAAGCCAGATTTACCAAGTCGATTAAATCATTTAATCAGACGGTTAGGGTACAATCACAGGGTTTAGGGGATTTTAAAGCATATTCGGCAAAGAACGGGCTTGATTGCTTGGAACTTGGTCGCTAAATTGCAGCGTCCAACGGATTGGGGCGTGGCCAAGTGGTAAGGCATCGGTTTTTGGTATCGTGTATCGTAGGTTCGAATCCTACCGCCCCAGCCATCCGTTTTTGCGCATTTCTAGATTTACCCCACCATCGTTGAGATAAAGCCTGCGGCAATGATCCGCAGCTAGATATTGCGCGGCAATATTGTTTGCAGAAATAATTGGGAGGCATGATATGCGCGCTAGGATCAGCTTGATTAAAGGTGATGGCATCGGCGTTGATGTCAGTGATTCCGCCATGTTCCTTGCCCAAAAAGCCATGAGCAAAGCAGGGCTACCAGCACCAGAAATTATTGAGATTGCCGCCGGTGCGAAATATTATGCCGAAACAGGTGTTGATATAGAGCCAGATGGCGAAAAGCGCGCCGGTGACGCCGATGCGATTTTCCTTGGAGCTATCGGGCTTCCTTCGGTCCGGCACGCTGATGGTACTGAAATATCACCGCATCTTCGGCTTCGTGACCGGTACCAGCTTTATGCCGGTATCAGGCCAGTCAAAGCCTATCCAAATGCGCCAATGCCACTTGCCGACAAACGTGCTAGCAAGATTGATCTTGTCATTATTCGCGAATCTACCGAAGGTCTGTTTTATTCTGCTGCCGTTCATGGCCGGAGCAAAGTCATTGATAACGCGGTCTGTGACGAGACTTTGCGCATTACCCGTGCGACGACTGAAAAGCTGCATGATTTTGCCTTTCGCTTTGCCAGTAAGCGCAAAGAAAAAGGGCATAAGGGGCAGGTAACTTGTGTTGATAAGGCGAATGTCTTTACCTCGATGGCATTTTTCCGGCAGATTTTTGACGAAGTTAGCGCCCAGTATCCGGATATCAGCAAGGGTTATAATTATGTCGATGCGGCAGCGCTCGATCTTATTCGCCAGCCCTGGGCAGCCGATGTTTTGGTAATGGAAAATATGTTTGGCGATATTTTGTCAGATCTTGCCGGTGGCCTTGTTGGCGGGATGGGCATGGCGGCCTGCGGCGAAATTGGTGACGAGATCGGACTGTTTCAACCCGCACATGGCAGCGCCCCTGATATTATGGGTATGGATAAAGCCAACCCGCTAGCGGCAATTTTAAGCGCCGGATTAATGCTTGATTATCTTGCCGAAAAACTGGATCAACCGGCCTATGACGATGCCGCTATGATCCTTGATGCGGCGATTGAAACCGGCTTTTCGCTAAACCGGTTGCGCCCGATGGAATTTGGCGGCGATATGGGCACCAAAGCGGTGACGTCAGCGATTTCATCACTGATGGATGGCAAGGCGAAATAGCCTCATTCAATCTGACAGCCGATAGCCTTTTTCCGTGGTAAGGACCAAGGGCTCTTTTGTTAGCCGGCTGATTTTCTGGCGCAAACGGTAAATATGCGTTTCAAGCGTGTGCGTGCTGACACCATTTTGAAACCCCCATACCTCGGCTAGAATTTGACTTTTCGTTACATCATTGGGAAATGCCCGATACAGAAATTTCAGGATCGTTGATTCTTTTTCGGTTAGGGCCTGCATCCGGTCAGTGCCAATTTCATGCAGCATTTTATTAGCCGGTACAAAGCTAAGATTGCCAATCTCAAAACGCGCATCGTCCGAGGCTTTGAACTGGCGCAATTGGGTTCGGATACGAGCAATCAACTCGCCAAGACGAAGCGGCTTGGTGATATAATCATTCGCACCAGCCTCTAGCCCGCGGACAATATCATCTTCTGCCCCCTTGGCCGTCAACATCACAATTGGCTTGGCAAACCCGTTCCGCCGCAAACGCTGACAGATATCAATTCCGTTTCCGTCAGGCATCTGAACATCGAGCAGAATTAAATCGGGGTTGGCGTTGGCAAGCACATTATCAAGGTCAGCAACAACCCCAACTTCGAATATTTCGCTAAACCCCTCGACGGCAAGTTGCTGGCGCAAGGTTGCACGCAAATAGGCATCATCATCAACGATTAATAAACGCGACGTAGAAGCGGCTTCTTTCCTGTCGCATGGGGACAACACTTGCATTTTTTATCACAACTCAATAAATCAATGGCTTAATTTACATACGTGCATTAACCAGTTACACCAAGTAATCGTAGCTTATTCTATTCTAGATTGTATATGCCTTAACGAACCGGAGCCGGGATGATGCACGATACCCGTGCAAAAAACGCCTATATGAAGGCCGAACGTGCGAGCGCAGAATTGCGCCGCGGCGGCCATGTGATGCTGCGACTCAATAATGGCGAGGCGGCACTTTTCCGCGGTGCAGAATTTGCCGATGACAGTGACATTACCGCGCTTAGCCGGCTTGCCGGATCCGGCGCCTTGCTCGTGTTGACAGCAAACCGGATACGAAGCCTTGGCAAAGCTCTTCGTCAGGGCTGGCCCGCGGCGACGATTGCGCTTGCGATGCGCGATTACGAACGCGTATTTGACCTTGCATTTGGCCAGACAAGCCTTGATGAGCATAATGGCCTTAGCCTTGTTGCCGAGCAGACAGGATCGCTCGCTGATCACGCCACCAGATTATTGCGCAATGCCAAATTGCTGCCTGCTGCGTTATTGGCGCGGCTGCCATTTCGCGATATCTCGGCGCAAGACCGGTTTGCCCAAGAACATAATCTGCTTGTTCTGGAAGCGCGCGATCTGGATGCCTATCATCATCAGGCCGGGGCCATGATGCGGATTGCGGCGCGTGCCAGGGTGCCGCTGGCGGTCGCTGAAGATGCCGAGGTTGTGATGTTTCGTGCCGAAATCGGCGGCGAGGATCATTTTGCCGTTTTGATCGGAAAAGGCGCTGATCTTGAGGCGCCATTGGTGCGCCTTCATTCGCAATGTATTACTGGTGATGTTCTGGGCAGCCTGAAATGTGATTGCGGCGATCAATTGCAGGCGGCGATGCGGCTGATGGCGGAAAATGGCGGCGGCGTGCTGGTTTATCTGGCACAAGAAGGGCGTGATATTGGCCTTTTAAACAAAATGCGCGCCTATGCATTACAGGATAATGGGCTGGATACGGTGGATGCTAATCATGCACTCGGGTTTGATACTGATGAGCGGGTATTTTTACCGGCTGCGCGTATCCTCGAGGCGCTTGGCATTAAAAACCTGCGCCTGATCACGAACAACCCTGACAAAATTAGCCAGCTGGAACAATGCGGGATCAAAGTCGAAGAGCGGGTGCCGCTTACCCTTGCCAGCAATCCGCATAATGCAGATTATCTGGCGACGAAAAAACACCGCACTGGTCATATGATTGTCGAGCAGACCAGCCAAAATGCGGAGAAAACCGAACAGGATTAGGCGTCACGCGCACCGAAAATCGCTGATCCAACGCGCACTGCACTGGCACCAAACGCAATCGCATCTTCAAAATCATCACTCATACCCATTGATAATTTAGCCAGCCCATTGCGTTTGGCGATTATATTCAACAAGGCAAAATGCATCGACGCTTCTTCTTCAACTGGCGGAATACACATCAGGCCAGCCACATTCAATCCCACCTCGTCACGGCAATAGGCGATGAAATCATCGGCATCATCCGGCGCAATACCTGATTTTTGTGTCTCTTCGCCGGTATTGACCTGAACATAACATTCAAGCTGGCGGTTCT
>Ga0255752_10002872_pt1 | contig 18457 bp, 20 predicted proteins | sample 011ome_25_FD_179952 | JGI IMG/M metagenome (GOLD analysis project Ga0255752, IMG submission 179952) | Coastal salt marsh microbial communities from the Groves Creek Marsh, Skidaway Island, Georgia - 011512CT metaG (version 2) | ecosystem: Environmental > Aquatic > Marine > Intertidal zone >... | reverse complement strand
CTAGAAAAAGAAAAATACCTGTAGCAATTGTTAGAATTAATAATTTTGAGTTAAAAAAAATTTTAGCAAAATTATTTCTTTCAAAATAAAGAGCTAAGGGCAACACTGTTATCGTGGCAAAAAAAAATCTTGAGAAACTAAATGTAAAAGGGCCAATTGAACCCATGCCTGTTGTTTGGGAGACAAATGCTGTCCCCCATATCAAAGTAGCAATGAGCATTAATATATTAGCGCGAGTTTGAGACATTAAAAACTATCTATTTAGTTTTTTAACTTTTTCTTGATCAATCCACCAAGACTCAATGACAATACCGTAAAGGGGTATTGTTTCAGGGAATTCAAACATATTCCAATAAGCAATTCTATCAGTATTGCTATGATATAAAGGAATTACATAATGACCCCATAAAAGAACTCGGTCTAAAGCATGAATAGCGGTTGTAAGCTCTTCTCTTGTTTTTGCCCCAACCAACTGTTGTATTAAAAAATCAACAACCTTACTATCTACGCCAGCATAGTTTCTACTTCCTTCTTTTTTACCTACCTCTGATCCGTAGTAAAACTGTTGTTCGTTACCTGGGCTAAGACTAACATTCCAAGAAGCCTTAATCATATCAAAATCATAATTTAATAAACGTGCTTGATATTGAGACGAGTCTACTGTTCGAACATTCATTGTTATACCAAGTACTTCTAAAGTTTTTTGAAAAGCTAATGCTATTCTTTCTACAGAAGGACTGACAATTAAAAATTCAAATTCAAAATGTTTCCCATCTTTCATAAGTTTTCCATCATTAACAACCCATCCCTCTTCCTCTAGTATTTGTTTGGCTATTCTTAAGTTTTGTCTAGGGTTACCACTTCCGTCAGTTATTGGTGGCGCATATGTTGCGGTAAATACTTCATCGGGTAATTGGTCTTTAAAAGGCTCTAATAACTGTAATTCTTTTTCGGATGGTAATCCTGTTGAGGCTAAAGGAGAATTATCAAAATAGCTATCAGTTCTGACATATGCATTGTTGTATAAAACCTTATTTATCCACTCATGATCATAGGCAAACGATAAGGCATATCTTACTCTTGGATTACTAAAAAGATCCTTACGGGAATTAAAAATAAGGGCATTCATCCCAGAAGGCCTGTCATTTTTCATTTCATTTAAAATGACATTACCATTTGAAACTGCATCAAAATCATACTCTGAAAACCATCTTTTCGCATTGTATTCTCGACGATAATCATACTTACCAACCTTAAAAGCTTCTACAAGTACATTAGAGTCTTTGTAGTAATCATAAATTATTTCATCAAAATTATATTGTCCCTTATGAACTGGTAAGTCTTTTGCCCAATAATTCTTTACTCTTTGATATTTTATTTGACGACCAGGTTCTAAACTTTCAATTTGATATGGGCCACTTCCAAGTGGAATGTCTAGAAAAGTTTTAGTAACATCAATTTCGCTATAATATTTTTTTGGAATAATAGGAAGAAATCCCGCAACAATTAAAGGAAGTTCTTTATCTTCATTATTAACGAAATTCATTTTTATTCCATTGGAACCCACCATTTCAGTCGAGGTAATTTTGCCATAAGTCTTTTTTTGATTTGGAGTACCTTTTGTTTGAAAAGTTTCTAAACTGAATAATACATCTTCTCTGGTAATCGATGAACCATCATGAAATTTAGCATTAGGATTTATATAAAATGTAATAGATGATCTATCTTCTGGCATATCAGCATACTCTGCAATTAAACCATATAAAGTAAAAGCTTCATCCCATACTCTTCTCATTAGCGTATCATTGATGTACCCAAGACCAGCAGCCTTAGATCCTTTAAATGCAACTCTATTTAAATTATCAAATGCGCCATACGCTCCAAATCGAACAGTACCCCCTTTAGGGGCATTAGGGTTAACATAGTTTAGATGTGTAAAACCTTCTTCATATTTTGGTTTGCCATGCATAGCAATTCCATGGGTTTTTTGAGCAAAAGATGAAGAATTATAGAAGGTAAAAAATACAGTAAAAATCAAGAAATATTTAAGATTCATTATAAGATTGTATCAAGTAAATACGGTATTTTGAAGAGTAAGTTCTTTGAAACTACTCTTTTTCTAATTACGATATATATAAGAAAAAGATGAAAATTTTACCATCAGAAATAACTCCATTTAAAAACTACTTAAATAGGAGAAAATTTATAAAATCATCTGTCGCAACTGGTTTAGTATTAGGAACATCAACAGGTCTTCATGCAAACCACTCATCTGATCAAAATATTTATGCTAATCAACTTGATGAAAATGATAAATTAAATAGCTTTGAAGAGATTACCACTTATAATAATTTTTATGAGTTTGGAATGGGGAAGACAGATCCTTCAGAAAAGTCAGGCAACTTTAAACCTAAACCTTGGTCCATATCCCTTGAAGGATTAATCAACAATCCTCAAGTCCTTGATTTAGAAAAATTGTTACAACAAGTAACGGTTGAAGATAGGGTTTATAGATTACGGTGTGTTGAAGCGTGGTCAATGGTAATTCCTTGGCAAGGATTTCCTTTATCGGAATTAATTAAAATTGCAGATCCTTTATCATCAGCAAAATTTATTCAATTTGTTACCGTATTTAGACCTGAAGAAATGCCGGGTCAAACAAGAAGACTATTACCCTGGCCCTATGTGGAAGGTCTGCGTATGGATGAGGCAATGCATCCCTTAACCATATTATCAACAGGATTGTATGGGCATGATTTACTCAATCAAAGTGGTGCGCCACTTCGATTAGTTGTTCCGTGGAAGTATGGTTTTAAATCTATTAAATCAATTGCTTCTATTCGTTTTGTTGACAAACAACCTGAAGCTACTTGGTCAATGTTGGCGCCCAGTGAATATGGTTTTTATTCAAATGTTAATAATTTTGTTGATCATCCAAGATGGAGTCAAGGTACAGAAAGACGAATTGGTGAATTTAAAAGACGCGAGACCCTTATGTTTAATGGATATGAAGAAGAGGTCAGTCATTTATATAAAGGAATGGATTTGAAAAAATATTATTAATTAATGATATCAACTCAATCATTTAAAAAAACTAAACCATTAATTTTCTTAATAATAATCACACCTATTTTTTTTTGGGCTTACCAATTTTCTAATGGTCAATTAGGTGTAAACCCAATAGAAAAATTAATGGATAATTTAGGAGAGATGGCTTTACGCCTAATTGTTTTAACATTGTTTATTTCTTCTCTGAGTGAGTTTAGAAAATTTCGTTTTTTAATCGAAGCAAGAAGAATGATAGGTCTTTTTGCATTTTTTTATGTTACATGTCATTTTTTAACTTACATTGTTTTAGATCATTTCTTAGATTTTAATTTTATATTTAAAGATATTTTAAAAAGACCATTTATAACTTTTGGTTTTATAAGCTTTATTTTGTTAATTCCTTTGGTGATAACATCTCCTAAAAGAATGCTAAAAAAAATTGGATATAAAATTTGGAAAAGAATTCATTACTTAGTTTATCCTGCTGCAATTTTGGCTAGCTTACACTTTTATATGTTAGTTCGTGCTAATAAGATTGAACCTGCAATTTATATTTTTTTAATTCTACTACTTCTGCTTTATAGATTGTTTTATAGAGTTATTCTACCTCGACAGGCTCAGTAACTGGGCTCAACTCCATTCCTGCTGGAGTAATATTGCGAGGTAGCGGAACATATTGCGATTCACTATCTGCCGGAATTGCTCTTTTTGTCATACGATATAATCCAAATAAACCAAGTAAGCCGTGTATTAAAAGTAAGTAGATATGGTAACCATTAGGTCCAGTAATGCTCATCATGCCTGAAACCATTAATGGTCCAAGAATTGATCCAATACCCACAAGCTTTGCAAACGCAGAGCTTGCCGCAACAATTTCGTTTTGTTCTAGAAAGTCATTGGTATGAGCTATTGCTAATGAATACATTGGCAAAGACATACATGAGTAAATAGCTGTGAGAACAAAAAATAATGTAAGGGATATATATGAGGATGCTACGATTAAAATACACAAGCCAGATGCAGCAAAAGTTACACCAATCAAAATTAATCTTCTATCCATTCTGTCTGATAAGTATCCAATGGGCCATTGTGACAAAGCTCCAAAAGAAGTTATGATAATCATAAAAATGGAAACTTCTAAAATACTCAAGCCTTTTGAAGTAGCGTACACAGCACCATATCCAAAAACAACACTGTGTGCCAGACCAGTAAAAAGTGCACCAACAAAACCTAGAGGAGAAATTGCATAAAATTCAGAGAGTGAAAAACTTTTTGTATCAGAGGTGTTCGGTTGTTCAGTGTTAGAAAGCAGTATGGGTAGTAATGCGAAAGATAAAAGAATAGAGACTAAAATGAATAGGTCAACTTTAGAAGGATCACTGATATTCAGAAGTAGTTGACCGAGACCAACAAAAACAAAAGTAATTATCATATAGATCGATAAAAGCTGTCCACGTGTTTGGTTTGTTGATTTGTCATTTAACCAACTCTCCATAATGATATATATCCCGGATAAACTTGCTCCTGTTAAAATCCTTATAAAAAACCAACTATAAGGATCTAGAAATACAGTATGTAAAAGAATGGCGATAGATGCCAGAGATGCTAAGGCAGCAAATACACGTATATGACCTACTCGTTTTAAAAAAATTGGAATAACAACTGATCCAGTTAAATAACCAACATAATATCCTGCAACAATTAATCCTGTGGAAATATAACTAAATCCTTCAAGAACTGATCGAACACCAATTAATGTTCCTTGAAGACCATGTGCTAAGCAAATGATTCCAAAACCAAAAAAAAGAGCCCAAGTATTGCGTAGGACTGATACCATATAATAATTTTATTTATTGATTAATATTCTTCTTCACCTTCATCAGGTGTAACTATTCCTGCATCAGCAGCTGGATCGATTTCTGTTTCATCTTCAAGAAGAACTGTATCATCCTCTAAATTATCTTCGTTATTATCAATATCTAAATTATCTATATCAAGCTCATCATCTTTTTCTTTAGCTTTTGGTGGAATTGGGTTTGCTAGTGGAGCAGCATTAGTGCTTCCTGGTTTTCTTCCACGTCTTGGTCTTGACATTGTAGTAACCTCTATTTCTTTACCACATTCAGGACATTCTAATTCAGATCTGCCTAAATCGTAGTATTGCTTACTACACATCGGACAAATTCTTTTTTCTCCCCAAGATTCTTTATACATATTAATTACTCTTTTTCTTTAACGTAAATCTTACCACAATAACCACAAACGACTTTGTCTTGGTTATCAAAACTATAGTAAACTGCGGGGTGTCCTAAACCATCTTGACCCCCATCGCAACATATAGTTTCTGTTTCTGGGCTTACTTTTATTATATTTTCTTCCACTTTTTTCGCTATAGGAAATAAAATCTCAATAGTCTAGGATTTTCGTAATTTTTTAAGTTATTTGAAAATATAAAATAGCAATACCTGTACATATTATTATTGATGGGATTACTCTTTTACGAGCGTCTGTCTCTTTTAATAAGTAAAAGCTAAGAAGAGTTGCTAACACTATGCTTATTTCACGGATACTTGAGACATATGCAATTTCAATAAATTGCATTGACCATACTACTAGCCCATACCCTAGGATAGCAAGAATTCCAGCTGCTACACCATCCTTAACTTTATAGCTATTTTTTTTTCGTAAACCAGTTGGTGAAAAAAAAGCATAAATCAGCATGGGTATCCCATTTAATAACAACATCCAATAAATAAAAGTAAATGCGTTTTCACTTTTTCTAACTGCTACCCCATCTAAAATTGTATAGCTTGCTATTAGGCCTGCTGTTGTGATTGCAATCATGAAAGCTGATCTGTTAAATTTTTTAGCTGTTAAAAAAGATATCATAAATAATCCTAAACAAATTAAAACAATACCCATAGTGCCTGTTAGGTTTATGTTGACTCCTAAAATTAATATACTTATCAATCCTACTAAGAGAACAGAGCCACCTCTTGCAATTGGATATACAAAAGATAGATCTCCATATTCATAAGATTTGACTACGCTGTAACGATATAACCCATGCAAAAAAGTTGTTGCAAAAATAAATAACCAAATATTTGTTGTGGGGAATGGTACTGTTAATATTAAGGGAAGAAATATAATTATTTCTATCATTGATGTGATCCCCATCATTGCTAGACCATTTTGACTTTTCTTAACTATAGTACTCCACCCTGCATGACAGAACGCAGCAAATATAATAATTAAAAAAACTAAACTCAGAGACAAATCTTATTGGTTTTATAGGTAAATCAATGTAGATACAAGTTTTAAGAAATTTCAAAATATGACAAATACAATTTCAATAAACGAAAGAAACTATGCTGGATTGCCAACTTCAACAGCTATAGTCATTTGTTTGGATGGAAGTCAAAAAGAATACTTTGAAGAAGCATCAAAATCAAACTTAACACCTAACTTAGATAAAATAATTAATACTGGAGAAAATTTGTTAGCAAACAGCGCCATTCCTAGTTTTACCAATCCTAATAATATCTCTATTGTTACAGGAAGACCAAGTTCAGTCCATGGTATATGTGGTAACTTTTTTTATACACCTTCTACTGGAGAAGAAGTCATGATGAATGACCCACAGTTTTTAAGAGCTCCAACGATTTTTCAAAAATACTATGAGCAAGGTGCTAAGATTGCAATTGTTACCGCAAAAGATAAACTAAGAAAATTACTATCTCACGGCCTTACTTTTAATGACTCCCGTGCAATTTGTTTTTCTTCAGAAAAATCTGATCAAGCAACAATAAGTGAAAATGGAATGGATAATATTAATGATTGGCTTGGAATGGATGTTCCTGATGTTTATTCACAAGGTTTATCCGAGTTTGTAATGGCTGCTGGAGTTAAACTTTTGCATGAATTTAAACCTGATATTATGTATTTATCTACTACAGATTTTATCCAGCATAAATATGCTCCAGGAGATGAAGTGGCTAATAAATTCTATGCTATGTTTGATGAATATATTGGACAATTAAATATAAATAATAATTCAATTATTATTACTGCTGATCATGGTATGCAACCTAAGTCAAAAGCAGATGGCTCACCCAATGCAATATACCTCCAAGACATTTTGGATAAAAAATTAGGGGATAATTCTTCAAAAGTAATTCTTCCAATTACTGATCCTTATGTAGTACACCACGGTGCATTGGGATCATTCGCAACAATTTATCTAGAGGATAAATCTAAAATAAATGAAGCAATGGAAGAGATAAAAAAAATAAAAGAAATAGAGGTTGTAGTTTCTAATGAAGTTGGGTGTAAAGAGTATGATTTACCAAATGATAGAATGGGAGATATTATATGTATGTCTTCACAATATATGACTATAGGTTCATCTGAAAGTTCTCACGATCTTAGTAAATTAAAAGAACCATTGCGCTCACATGGCGGACTTCATGAGAGAGAAGTGCCATTTATATCAAATAAAAAAATTAGCTCTTTACCAGGTAATGAAAAATTAAATAATTATGATGCATTTTATTATGCAATAGAAGGGGCAATGTAATGACAAATACAATTAAGCATCAATCAATGAGAATTGCAGGAAAAAAAGTAGATGCAGAAAAAAATATTAATGTTCATTATCCATATACAAATGAAATAATTGGCACTGTGCCAGCTGGAACTGCTGAGCATGCAAAACAAGCATTGGACATTGCAACCAATTATCAGCCTAAATTAACTCGATACGAAAGACAGCAAATTTTACAAAAAACAGCTGAGGAACTTGTTAGAAGAAAAGAAGAGATATCGGATGTAATCACATATGAATTAGGTATATCCAAGCAAGATTCATTATATGAAGTTGGAAGAGCTTTTGATGTTTTTTCATTAACTGCTCAATTATCTATCTTGGATGATGGTGAAATATTTTCATGTGATTTAACTCCACATGGTAAGGCAAGAAAAATATTTACCGTAAGAGAACCTCTTAGAGCTATATCTGCTATTACACCTTTTAATCACCCACTTAATATGGTTGCTCATAAGATCGCACCTTCAATTGCTACCAATAATTGCATGGTATGTAAGCAGACAGAACTAACACCTATGACAGCAATGCTACTAGCAGACATCTTGTATGATGCAGGACTTCCCCCTGAAATGTTTTCTGTTATTACTGGCTGGCCTCAAGATATCGGTCTGGAAATGATACAAAATCCAAATATTGATCTCATTACTTTCACAGGAAGTGTCGGCGTTGGAAAATATATTGCTGAACAAGCTGGATACAAAAGAACTGTTTTAGAATTAGGAGGTAACGATCCTCTAATAGTTCTAAATGATTTAACTGATGATGATTTAAAAAAAGCGGTAGAGTTAGCAGTAACAGGTGCAACAAAAAATTCTGGACAAAGATGTACTGCTGTTAAAAGAATTTTATGTCAAAATAAAATAGCAGATAGATTTGTAGAAATGGCTTTAGAGAGAGCAAAAAAAATTAAATTTGGAAACCCAATGGACTTATCAACTGATTTAGGAACGGTTGTAAACGCTGAAGCAGCAGAGCTTTTTGATAAAAGAGTTTCAATGGCTGAAGCAGATGGAGCAAAAGTATTATATCACCCTGGAAGAGAGGGAGCACTACTTCCTCCAATAGTTGTTGATAATGTTAATTATAAAAGTGAATTAGTATTAGAAGAAACATTTGGGCCAATTATTCCTATAATCCGTGTTCCAGATGAAGATGAAGAAGTAATAAAAATATCTAATTCTACTGCTTTTGGTTTGTCTTCGGGTGTTTGTACAAATAATTTTATGAGAGCTAAAAATTACATTAAAAACCTTGAAGTTGGTACTGTAAATATTTGGGAAGTTCCAGGTTATAGAATTGAGATGTCTCCATTTGGTGGAATTAAAGATTCTGGACTTGGTTATAAAGAAGGTGTGATTGAAGCAATGAAAAGTTTTACTAATGTTAAAACTTTTTCCCTTCCTTGGTAGTAAATTAAATATTAGTATTTTATCATTTTAATTAAAAAGAATTTTTTTCTTACATAATATTTAAATATAGAAAAATTTGCTTCAAATTTTTTTAATTTAAAAAAAAACAAATTTTAAGGTTATTTTTCTCAAAAGTATTGATATTGTAAGTTTATAAACCAGCATTAATTAGGAAGTTTAGCAAATGACAATATTTAAAAACAAAAAATACATTTTTGATGGTGGTATGGGTCAGTTACTTATTGATAGAGGAATGGTAACTAAAGGAACTCTGTGGTCAGCTACTGCCTTAATTGATGAAAGTTTAAACGACTTAGTAATTGATTCGCATTTAGAGTTCATTAATGCAGGTGCTGAAATAATCATAACAAATAATTTTAAGGTTAGGAAAAACACATTTTTTGAAAACCAGATAAGTGATAAATTTGATTTTGCTAACAAAAAAGCTGGCCAATTAGCATTAAAGGCTAAAAACATATCACAGAAAAATATCCTTATAGGAGGTTCAATACCTACCAGAGGAGTTACATATCAGCCAAATCAAGACTATGATGAAAGTACTGTTTTCAATGAGTTTAATCAAACTGCCACCCAACTTAATCCGTATGTAGATTTTTTTTATTTAGATGTGCTTGCTTCTGTCGCAGAAATAAAAACGGCATTGAATGCAATAAAGGAATTTAATAAGCCATGTTTGTTAGGCTTACATTTTAAAAAAGATTTTCTTCTTCCGTCTGATGAGTCGTTTGATCTTTTAATAGAGACAATAAAAGAATTTAATTGTGAGGGAATAATGACATCGTGTGTTTCTCCTGAAATTTATCAAGGCGTACTTCCAAATTTTAAAAATCAAAAATTACCTTTTGGTTTTGCGGTTAATGCCTTTATTGACGTACCAGAAAAAATTGAATTAAATGAACAATTTTCACTTCAACCAAATGACTTCCTTGGGCTAAGAGAGGATTTAACACCTCAGATATTTACAAATTTTGCTAAGAAGGCTTATGAAGATGGGGCAAAGTTTTTAAAAGGATGTTGTAATATTATGCCTTCTCATATTAAAAAGCTATCACTTGAAATGCAAAGTTAGTTACCCCTTTCTTCTATCCATCCTAATTTTGTTGTTTCAAACCAATTTGTCTCAACTTTAAGAAAGTCCTCATTATGAATTATAAGAGAGTCATTGTTTATAAGAGCAATGTTATAACTTGGTTCTGTATTAGCAGATCCTAATCTATATTCATTTGAAAAATTGGGCACTAGAGGGTGATTGATACTTCTTGGTGAAGAGAAGGGTATACCTAAATAATTACCAGATACTGTAATATGCTGATGTCCAAAAAAAATATGTTTTATGATATTTTTATAGTTTTCAATAATAGATCTAAATCGATCTCGGTCTAATAAACCAATCAGGTCGCTTTCCAACTGAACTAAGGGAAAAGGGTTGTGATGCATGAATAAAAATACCTTTTGACTCTTTTTTAAACTTTCATCTAATTTATTTTCTAACCATGATTGTCTTTTATCGCAGTAATGCCCTGCATGTGAATTTTTTTGTACTGTATCTAAAAAAAGAAAACGCTTGTCTTCAATTTCAATATCATATTGTACAAAACCATTTTTATCAGTTGGTGTAATTGTGAAATGACTTTTAAAGATTTGACGATCATCATGATTTCCCATTAATAGTTTGGGATAAAGATGATCTGGAAGATTTGCTTTTGTTAATATTTCATCAAACTTTTTATAGGATGCTAAATCTCCATCATGAGTAATATCACCCGTTACAACAAACATATTCGAGTCAAGATGATTATTTTTCAAATGATTGAGTGCTAAGCGAAATCGTTCAATAGGATTATGTCCAAGGATTGGTTTTGAATGAATATGGATATCAGAGAAATGAATAATTTTCATTTGTGTAATATTAATATAAGTTTTTATAGTGCTGTTTTAAAATAAATATATTTCTTAAACTCTTTTTGTAAATCAATACTAACCCTTGCATGCACTTTTCCCTGACGTCCTTGAAAAGAACTTTTTTCTTCAATTGGAAAAACGCCTTCATGCCAAATATTGGGATGAATATATAATCCTTGTGATCCATCAAAATAAAATGCTTTGAAATCACCTACCTGTACGTCATCACCAGGCAAAGCTAACGGTGAAATAAAGGGACTTTTCGTTGTAGGAAAAAAAAGCTGCCCACCATCAGGATGATAGTTAACATGCCAAATATATATGTTTTCAGGAGGAGAATAGTTTGTTGTCGCTTCACTACCAGGAGGTAAGGCATGACCTAATATATATTTTCCATCCACCTCGTAATCACTATTATGTTGAACAGCATTATTTTGTCCATACAAAGTGCTACCTTCCCACCAAGCATCAAATGATCCTTCAGTACTCCCACCTTCATTGCCTGTGCCTTCATCTATTTCACGCCAACCCTGTTTAGGCCAAGTGACAATCTCAATGTCACTATTTTCGTATGAGTCAATTAAGTAACCATAACCCTTTAGATTTTCATTAGTAGCTTTAATCAGAGGGATTTCAACTGCATCAGCACTACTCATATGATGATCCTAATTTTTAACGTTAATATTTAAATCACTAATTACTTCTTTAACAGCAACTAGTGTGTTTTTCATATCTTGTTCATTTAAATTTCCAATACATCCAATACGAAAAGTATCTGCAACTGTCAGTTTACCAGGATAGATTAAAAAATCTTTATCACTTAGAGCGTTGTAAAATTCTTGAAAGTTAAAGTTCGAATCCTTTGGTTGTTTAAACGTTATTATAATGGGTGCCTGTAAATGATCGGGCAAGAGTTGTTCAAAACCAATATCTTTCATTCCTTCACATATAATATTACAATTATTTTGATATCTTTTGTGCCTTCCTTCTATTCCACCTTCTTTTTTATGTTCTGTTATTGCTTGGTTAAATGCAGCTAACACATGCGTTGGTGGAGTAAAACGCCATTGTTTATTTTTTTCCATTGCTGTCCATTGATCATACAAATCTAAACTTAAAGAATGACAGTTTCCTTTTGCTTTTTCTATTACTTCATTTTTCATTAAAATAAATCCAACACCTGGCACACCCTCAAGACATTTATTTGACGATGCAGCGACTGCATCAAAAGTAACATCTTTGCTACTTAGAGGAAGGGCTCCAAATGCACTCATGGCATCTATAAACAGAGATAAGTTTTTTCTTTCAACAAGATTTGCAATCTCGTTTATGGGGTTCAATATTCCGGATGTAGTTTCACAATATACAGCAAAGACATGTGTGAGTTGTTTGTTAGCATCAATAATTTCCTCTAATTTTTTCATGTCATGTGGCTCGTGTTCGGCAACTTCATATTCAATGGTATTTCTATTTAAATAGGTGCACATTTTTTTCATGCGTTGACCATAAGCACCATTAATAAGTATTAAAATGTGAGCATCTTTAGGTGTTAGTGAACTTATCATAGATTCTACTGCAAAGGTCCCGCTTCCTTGCATAGGAACACATTGATAATTATTTTCACCGTCAATTAATTCAATTAAAGAGTCACGGATGGATTGATTCAAATCAATAAATTTTTGATCACGCGATCCCCAATCATGAAGCATTGCTTCTTTCGTTGTCATTGAGGTTGTAAGAGGACCTGGAGTTAAAAGTTTTTTATCCATTGATTTTTTATAGTCATCTCTTAGATCTTTATCCAGATCTTATCAAATAGTTTAACTTACATTTGTAAAAAATATTCTTATAAGTTAAAATATATTTATGAGCGAAAACATAGTTAATTACCTACTGGAATTATTAGAAAATAAAGGCTCTGATATTCAATACGGTAATGAAGACGTGACTCAACTAGAACATGCACTTCAATGCGCAGAATTAGCAGAACAACATAATAAATCAGATGCTTTCATTACAGCAGCTTTACTTCATGATATTGGTCATCTTTTATATGAAGATGATGATCCAATTCATAAGGGGAAAGACGGTGTGCATGAAGATTTAGGGGCTAATTATTTAGAAAAATATTTTGGTGAAGATGTAACCCTTCCTATTCGAGCGCACGTAGCATCAAAGCGATATTTGGCAGCTGTGGAAGATGGTTATTATGACGATTTATCAGAAGCATCTAAAAAATCCTTAAAAGTTCAGGGTGGTGTTTTTTCAAAAGAGGAAGCTGAGGAATTTATTAATAAGCCTCAAATGAAAGAAGCAGTAGAAATGCGACGCTTCGATGATCAAGCTAAAATATTAAATAAAACAACACCATCAGTTGAGCACTTCCGGAAGTATGTAGAAAATTCTTTTCAAGCAAATTCAAACTAATTATGCTTGATAGCTATGACTATATTGACTCTTCAAAATTTACAGGCAAAATCATATTAACATCCTTTCCTGGATTAAATGATGAAGGAAAATTTGATGAAAAAATTTTAATTACCCAATTAGAGGTCTTTTCCAACAATCAATGCAGCTCAATCACCTCATTTGTTGAAGATAAGGAGTTTGATGTCTTGTGTGATAAAAAATTATTTGTTGAAAAAATCTACCATCATAATTTGAAGTGGTATCATATGCCAATTGCTGACTTAGGTGCTCCTAATCAGGACTTTAAATATAAGTGGGAGACAACAAAAGTATTACTTAAAAATGAATTGTTAGAAGGACAAAATATTATTTTTCATTGTCGTGGTGGAAAGGGAAGAGCAGGAACGATCGCTGCAATACTCTTAGCAGATTTTGGCCATGAAAAAAAAGAAGCAATGGATCTTGTTAGACAAAGAAGAAAAGGTGCAATTGAAACAAAAGTACAAGAAGAATTTATATTAAATTACAATATTTACAAATGACATTAAATTTATGAAAACAAATATAATTAAATTCATATTATTTTTTTGTATTACTTTAATTTTTAGTAATGCATATGCTCAAAAATGGCATACAAATTTTAAAAAACAAGAAAAGAAAGATTTTGACTTTTTTGTTCTGAAGGATGAATCAAAAAAAAGTATGGTCTATAATGTAAGAAATGTAAAAAAAAGAGAGAACCTTTTGAAGTTTCATGAAAATTTTCAAGATGAAAGAGCTATAGAGATTAATCTTAGTTACGAAGATAAGGGACATGAAATGGATTGGAAACGATGGAATGACTCTGGATTTGCACAACGTTTCCAAATTATGGAGCCTTACGGGAAGACAACGAAAGCTGGAAAAAATAAATGGTATAGAGTCGGGGTGTTTATTCCTCAAGAAGTAACGAGTAATGATCATACTATATCATTTTTTGATTTTAAGATGATCTATGGCAAAGGAGAAAAGACAGTTGGCCCTGCATTTAATTTAACTAATAACGAATTTACATTTTTCTTTAATAGTTCAAAATATTTAGTCGGTGGAAACATAGAAGGCAGTGAAAGCTACCTTTTTGATCACTATGGAATTATTCTAGATGAAAATTATGAAGGAAAATTAAAAGATAAATGGGTAAATATTATTGTTAATGCTAATTGGTCCAAAAATGGATTTTTACACTTATGGATAGATGGTGAATTGCGGGTTAGTTATTTTGGTGATACTTTAGGTGATGCTGACCGCGTACGGTTTAAATTTGGTCCGTATAGAAATCATATGATCAAGGCTACAAATAAAGGACAAACAATTAAAGATATTAAAATTTTATACTCAAATGTTGGTAAATCAAACAAATGTGAAAATTTATGGAATGGATGTAAGTATTTAACAGATCAATTGAGTAACATATCCCAATTACACGGTGTTCGTTTTGCTAATTTTATAAAACTTAGTCAAAAAAATAATCAAACTAAACCTGAGCCATCATGGGAAAAAATAGATATTCAAAGAGTTGATCCAATTCCCTCAAAATAATTATCAAGTTATGGAGTCATTATACAATATTACGCCAAGAGTACTCTGGTTTGAATCCAAGAATTTTTTTTGCTTTATCAATACTTAATAAAGTTTTGTGTTCTTCAATATCGCCTTTAATATTAATATTCGGAAAGACTGTATCTAATAATTCTTTATTCCCTTTGTGCATGCATGTATCTTCAGCAGCGATAATAAAGTTATCAGCACCTTTTAATTTTGACTCCAATGCTAAAAGACAAGCTTGTCCAACATCTCTAGCATCAATGTACCCCCAGAAGTTCCATTTTCTCTCATATGGATCTTCTTGAAAATCGTTAAACATTTTATAATCATGTTCTTCCATTATATTTGAATATCGCAGACCAAATATTTTCATATCTTTGTTTCGGCGACAATACTGTCTCGCTAACTCTTCTCCCATAACTTTTGATAGAGAATAACTTGACTCAGGTCGAGGTGGGTAATCTTCATCAACAGGCACATACGGAGGATAAGTATCAAAAGGGAGACCCAAAACTGTCTCACTTGAAGCCCACACAATATTGGTTACTTTCATTGCTTCTGCACATTGAAAAACATTGTAGGTACTTAAAGTATTAATCCGAAATGTTTTATGATTGGGGTATAAACCTGAAGCAGGAATTGCAGCTTGATGAATAATTGCATCAATACCATGTATTCTATCATCAATTTGAGTAATAGCTTCCATTGTTTCTCCAAAATTTTCAAGATCAACACAAGTAAAGGGTGTGTTGTCATCTGTACTTTTTTCTAGATCAACATTAAAAACATCATAATTGTTTTCTAAAAGAGTTTTAATGGTTGCTCTACCAGCTTTGCCAGAGCCACCGGTAACAAGAATTTTTTTCATAAATAAAACATAACACAATTAAAAAAAAATGTAATTGAATTCACTTACCTAACCTAATGAAAAAGAGGAGAAACTTATTTAGAAAGAAACAGAAAGATTAAAAATATTTTGAAGAATAAATAATAAGATCATTGAAATAATTGCTGCGATGATTGGTAATGTAAACCAGCCAATTGTAATTCTGCCTGCAATTCCCCATTGCACTTCTTTCCCCCCTTTTAATAAACCAATTCCAATAACAGCACCAACAACAGCTTGCGAACTTGAAACAGGAACTAGTGGAATAGACGGGAGATTTATTGATTGTAAAAAATTACTAATACCTTGTGAAGCGAATAAAAATAAAACGATCGAGTGTGATATAACTACAATAAATGCAGCCACAGGTGACATCTTTAACAAGTCATTTCCTACCGTAAACATTACTCTTTTGGAGTAAGTAAAGACTCCAATAGCAATTGCTATTCCGCCTAGTAAAAATAATTGTTCTTTCGAACTAAAAACAAAAAAACTAGAAATTGATATATCGGTAAAAGGTGAGATAGGAACAAAGACACCCATAACGTTAGCAATGTTGTTTGCGCCTAAACTATACGCACCAAAAGCTCCTGCTAATAGAAGCGCTGTTCTAGTGTAAGCATCAAGTCGTAAAATGTGTATTTTTCGCTTTAATATAAAATTTTTTGTTAGAGTAAAAAAACCCATGGCTATTAATCCTGCTATCACAGGGCACAAAATCCAGGTGCCTAAAATTGTAATTAAAACTTTGATATTGGTTGCAGACCCCGTATATAAATTCCATCCAACAATAGCACCGACAATGGCTTGTGTTGTGGAGACGGGTAACCCCGCTTTTGTCATAAGATACACTGAAATTCCTGCAGCGACACAAGCAGCAAAAGCACCAGGCAATGCATTGATTGCTCCAAGCTTCCCTAATGTTTCCGTTGTTCCGGCACCACTTATGATAGCGCCTAATATAACAAAAATACTACAAACGATTGCAGCTGTTTTAAAGCGCACCATTCGTGTGCCAACAGCTGTTCCAAAAACATTTGCTGCATCATTTGCTCCTAAAGACCATCCAAGAAATAATCCACCTAAGAGAAATATTATGATTGATAAATCCATTAATTGTTAAACGGATCGTTTAATTGCATAGATCTGCACTTCATCAGCGATATCTTCTGCTTGATCACAAATGCGATCAATTTTTTCTACAAAATATCTAAGGTGCATTTTTTGATCTAAAGGAAGTTCAGAGTCAAAAATTCTTCTAGCAAGTGAACTAAATTTTATGTCTGATTCCTTTTCGTAAAATGTAACTTTGTGTCCATTATCGCGTACCGTTTTAATATCGCGGAAAAAGGAACGAACAGTTAAACAGAGTGCTTCTACACAATCTACAACAGTGTTTGTTAAATCAATTAAGTCTTGATGAAACTCTTTTGGAAAATCTGGTTTTTGGATAGAGAAATGATAACAATTCCCTTGGTACATACCAATTATTTCATCCATATGTTCTAATAGTCGTAAAACATCACTTCGTGCATCAGGTATGAGGGTCTCTTCATATAAAGTATGCTCGACTTCTTTAGTAATTTTATCTGCTTTACTCTCCATTTCTTTTACTTTCTCAACCATCTCATCAAATTTACCATTGGCAGAATGATTAAGGTAAGTGGGAACCACACTTTTAAATACTAATCCTACTTCAGAGAGAATATCAACAAATCCATCAATTTCTCTTTCAAGTTTTTTGGTATCGCTAAATAAAGAGTTACTTTTTAATCCAAACATCGAGCGCTTATAGAACTTTTATATAAAAAATAAAGAAATGTTGCATTTTTGTTACAATTAAGCAAAATTTCAAATTACTGTAATATAAGAAATATAATAATTTAATTAATTTTAGGAGCTTCAATGAGTCTTATTACAACAAATAATTTAAAGTGGTTAAGTACTGTTTTAATTTTAACAGGAATACTTCTTACTAATCTAAATAATTATCCCGTTAATATTTTTATTCATGGACTTGGTGCCATCGGTTGGTCAATTGCTGGATTAATAACTAAAGATAGAGCATTGATGACTAATTTTGGTTTACAGATTCCTCTTTTTGTAATCGGATATACGTATTATTTATCGTAATTTTTAGATGAAAGTAATTAGTAAACTACTGGTTCTCCAGTTTTGGCATCAATCATGAAACTTAAGTACTGATTAGTACAATCTTCCCATGTAAGTTTTAGTGCAAATTTTCGACAATCATCTCTTTTAATTTCTAATGCTTTTTTTATCGATACATCTAAATTTTCATCTAAACTATTAATATTGGAATTAGCTAAAATATCTTTTGGCCCTGTAACAGGATATGCCGCAATTGGCGTTCCAGAAGCCAGGGACTCTAAAATAACATTTCCCAAAGTATCTGTTTTGGACGGAAAAACAAAAACATCAGCATCCGCATAATGCTTTGCAAGCTCTTCTCCTGTTTTTAACCCAACAAATTCAATATCAGGATACTTATTAATATATTTTTTTAATTCTGGACCATCACCAACAACAGTTTTTTTGTAATGTCCTTTGATGTCTAGAAATGCTTTTATA
>Ga0255752_10002865_pt1 | contig 18500 bp, 20 predicted proteins | sample 011ome_25_FD_179952 | JGI IMG/M metagenome (GOLD analysis project Ga0255752, IMG submission 179952) | Coastal salt marsh microbial communities from the Groves Creek Marsh, Skidaway Island, Georgia - 011512CT metaG (version 2) | ecosystem: Environmental > Aquatic > Marine > Intertidal zone >... | reverse complement strand
ACGCCGTCGAGCTTTTCGTTCAAGACGCGAGGGTACTTTGGTTCGACCGAGACCTCTACCGCTGGTCAGACGTTGAGCGCGTTGAAGGTTGGGCCGACGTTGAAGTTCAAAGCTGGCGACCGAGTCAATGTGTTGTTGCAGAATAATCTCGAAATCAACACGGACGCGGTGGTCATGAATACGTATCACACGCCCGGGACGACGAATCTGCACACGCATGGCTTGCACATCTCCGCGAACGATCCGTACGACAACGTCATGCTCAAGATTGAGCCGGGAAATTCGCACCAGTACCAGTACGACGTCATCGCCGACCACGCGGCTGGCACGCATTGGTATCATGCTCACGTGCATGGATCGACCGCGCTGCAAGCCGGAGGGGGGCTCGTCGGCGTTCTCATCGTCGAAGACGCTGCGGATGAAATTCCGACCGAGTATCAAAGCTTGGATGAAAAGGTGATGATGATTCAATACACCCAATTCGACGACATCAAAACCATCGCGTCGACGGCTGGCATGGGCGAATCCTGGACCTCGCAATCGACGGGAATAACAGGCGGCATGGCGCACTTCACCACGAATGGAATGTATGCACCGACTATTAAGATTGATCAAAATGAGTGGACGCGTCTTCGCATGGTATTTATGGCTCTCGACAAAGTCGTCGAATTCCAACTCGGCTCCGCCGCGGCTGGTCTCGGCTGCGAGTGGAAACTACTCGCCAAGGATGGGGTTTACGTTGCCGCCGCGCCGCGCGCGCTTTCGAGCGTATACATGGCACCCGGTAACCGCGCGGATGTGCTCATTCGATGTACTACTGTCGGCACGTTTACCGTGGACAGCGTCGGCGGCGCGCAGACGCACATCGCCACGACTACCGGGGCTTTGAATTTTGAAGTCGTCGCGAGCGCGAGCACGGCAACAACGCTCACAAACTTTAACGCCAAGATACCGAACTATCTCGCAACCGTCAACGCGTACTCGGGGGTTGCCACCACGGAGACACACAGTCTTTTATTCGCCGCTGCCGGCGGTGGCGGCGGTGGCGGCGGCGGCGGCGGATGCAACGTCAATTACGACAGCCAAGGAGCGGCAGCATATACGGGTGTTTCGCTCGGAAATTTGGCAGCTGGGACAGTACAAAAATGGTCTTTGCAAGGAAGCGACAAACACCCATTTCACATCCACGTGAATCCATATCAGCTCGGAACGGTGACGGACGCAACAGGAGACGCGTCGAGTTACTTTATCGCAGGTGACTGGCACGATGTCTTGTTTCAACCTGCCGGAATTACTATTTCCAATGTTTATTTTCAAACCGCCGACTATACCGGTAAAGTCGTCGCACACTGTCACTTCCTTAACCACGAAGATAAAGGTTGCATGGCATTTTGGGAGATTACCGGCACCGCCTCTTCAGGCATCTCTGATTTGGTCGCTTCGGCGTTGACGGAAACGACGGAGACGACGACGACTTCGTCGAGCGTTCGCGGGCGCGCCGCAAATATTGCGCGCGCGCTCACACTATGCGTGCTCGCAACCGCATTCGTCATGTAATGGCGTCGTGGCGAAAACTGTTCACTCGAGCACGCGCGTGTTTTGTATTGTTTTGTCTACCGGTACATAATTTTTCTTTTTTACCGCTCCCGTTTTTAGGAACAGGTACTGTATGTGTTGTATTAATATCAAGATCCATCGCATCCATCCACACTCGCACTGCACGCGGACCGTTCTTCACCTGTCGTCTCCAAAGTCTGTCGTCGCTGGGACCGCCATCACATCGTCGTCATTTACGAACACGCGTCGAGGTACGTGCGATGCGCTCGGCGCGACACAATAGATAACATCGTATGCATGCCCGTCCCGCGCTCGGCGCCGGTGATGGTCGTCGTCAACGTCGGCGACGCACGGCGGCGTCGTGACCACGGTGTTGACTCGATCGAGTTGACCCTAACTGCTACGTACGTGTGACGTATACTGACGACGAGGGGGCATCGCATGCGCGCGCACACGCACACACAGGCACACGATTCGATGATTTACGAAACTACGAGCGCGCTGTTCCGATCTTTCTTGAAGAACGCGGGTGGTGATAACAAAAAGGCGCACGAGGGCAAGGCTAAGGCTGGTCCGGGCGAAAAGGCGTCGGCGAACAAGCCGATTATGAACGATTAAATTTGTGCGTTTTCAATTTCACGAGATAACACGGCACGAGATGGATTCGACGACGTATGGCGTGGAGGTTGAGGCGACAGAGCCGAGGATGCGACACGAAATGTTTGTCGCTGATGTTCGAGGCGTGGAACTGGCGTTCCAAGTGTACCACTTGGAAGATCAGTTGTACGTTTACATCGGCGGTAAGGAGGGAAATTTAACGCAGTGTGCGTTTGGAGTACGCGTGAGAGGAGGTTTGGGAGGCGGCGGCGTGGCGACGACGACGCTCATAGGATCCGAGGCGGGCGCTCGAGCGTCGAGCGACTCGGCGAGGAGGTTAGCCATGAAGTCGGGCAAGTCCATCGTGATTAGCGTGAACATGCCCGAAGGATGCGAAGAATTACAAGGTGAAGCTGAGCGCGTTTTAGTGCGCTACTTGCGCGAGAACGGAGCGTTGGAAAAGGATATGAAGGAGCTCGAGCGCGCGTTGGATGGTTTATAAATATAGCCGCAGCGACGTCGCGCGACGTTTGTTATTCACACTCATCGCATACACTCAACTACGAAGCTTGGATATCGCCACAACGCGCGTTATAATTCTTCGATACCAACCTTTGACTTGTTGATTTTCACCGCCCGCGCTCCTGAGACGTCCGGTATGACAATCTTTGGCGTCTCATTTTCGTCGCTCTTCGCGCGCTTTGTCTTCTGCCCACCCGCCACCGCTTCCGCCGCCGCCACGGCATCTTCGGTCTTCAGATCGACCACACCTAAACCTAAATCCTGCGTACGCGTGCGCGCGCGGAGACACACAACGTCAATCGCCAATCATTCTTTGACGCCCTACAAAACGCGGTTGAGCCTGGCTCAACAGTCTATCGGAACTAAACGTACCATTTCAATGCGCTCACCATCGGGATCGTCCACGCGCTCGATATCCACCCCATCCGTACCGCCATCTTCACGCACACGCGCCTCCAACGCATCATTCGCGCGCTTCATCGTCGGTAAAAACGCCTCAAGTTTCCCCAACAACGCGCTCGGCGCCGGCGCCGTCGTCGTTAATCGCCCAGCTCCACCACTCGTGCCGCCCCGACGATCACCTTCATCCCCCGCGCGCGTCGCCGTGACATCAAACATCATAGACGGCATCGTCACCGCCGCCGTCGGCGCGATTTCAAGCCGTTCTCGACGCGTGGCATCCCCATCATTCGTCCCAGGCATGACTGGCAACGGTGTGTCCTCGTCAGCGCTGCTCAGCGCGCTCGATGGACGATCGATGCGCGTCGCGGTCGCGGTCGCGGTCTCAATGCGTCGATGCGCGGTCGTCCCGTTCGATCACCGCGAGCTCGAGCCAAGGCGGCGTCGATGAGTGTCGTCGTCGAAGACGAGACGTCGTCGTGTGCCGCACCATGCGCTGGGCAAAAAAAGACTGTCAAGTCGAGGCCATTGCAGTACAACCAGTACAATGCACATGAACGTCGTGTTCGAGTCGCGCGCGATGCGGAGGTGTGCGACAATTTATTATGGGTACTTTCGTCGCCCACGCGCGGTGGTAGTGTACATGATACATGATACATATCCTATATAGCTATACCGCCGAAGTATGAATGAGATTGAGCTTGAGCGACGGGTGGTTATTTCGCGATGCGAATGGCGGCGAATAACACCGGCGCCCCGATTCGATTCACCACGGCGTGCGTGGTGCAATTGAACTTTTTCGGCGATAATGATTTTAAAACGTTGACCACGGCGGCGTGTTCGTCGGCGCCCCCATCGTGCTTGACGTACGTGACGACGGTGACGACGCCGCCGACGCGAACCATGTCGAGCGCTTTTTGCAACGCGACGACAGTCGTGTCTATGCTCGTCCGCGGCCTCACCGCGCGCTCGTCGCGATCGTTGCTCGGTAAATACCCTAGATTGAAGCACACCACGCCCACGTGCGCGTTGCCTTCACCGCCGCTGGCGTCAGCATTGGCGTTATTCACGCGCCCGTCCATCGTCGAGTGACACTCTCGAACAAACGTAAATCGATCTTCATCCACGCCCTCGCGCGCAAACAACCCCCGCGCGCTCGTCAGCGCCTCATCCATGATATCAAATCCATACACCATCGTCACCCGCGCGCTCGCCCCTCCCGCACCCGACGCCTTCGCGTGTTCGCGCATACGAAACAACGCCAACGCGTCGTGCCCGTGTCCCAGCGTCGCATCCACCACGTCATCGTCCGCGCGCACGCACGCGCGCCACACGCGCCGCGCCAACCGATTGACATTCGTGCCATCGCGCGTGCCCAGCGTCACCTCCATGGGCTCGCGCAAGTCCCTCGCATCGTCGTCGTCGTGAGCGTCAGCGTCGTCTAAGAATGCACTTTTTGACGCCTTTAACGCCGCCGCCGTCGTCGACGCCCGCGCCGACGCGCGCGCCGACGCGCGAGGACGCGCGAGAGCACGCGCGCGTCGCGCTGCGACCGCCGGTGCGCGCCATCGCATCGCCATCGGCGCGCGCGACGGCGTCATCGGCGTCGCGCACTGTGGACGACGTCATTAATCACTCGCGCCATCATGACGACGTTCGCGCGCGCGGCGCCGCCTCTGATGGCGTCGTTTACGCGCGCGCGCGCATCGACCGCGCGTACTGAGCGCGCATCGACCGCACGGCGACGGCACGCGCGCGCAAGGGCGACGGATGAATCGACGGTCGACGACGACGACGTCGATGGTGGAGCGCAACCATCGACGTCGACGTCTTCGGCGTCCGAATTCGAGCCGCGCGTGGACGTACGCGCGACGGTCGTCGGGGCGATGATCTTTACCGCGTTTGCCGTCGTGAATCGCCGCATCGCGGGCGCGGTGGAGCGCAGGAAGACGCGTGAAGCGCTGGAGTTGCAGCTGCAGCGCGTCAAGGTGGAGCGTTTGAGCGGCGACGCGTCGGTGGACGACGAGGACGATTTACGACGAGCGTACGATGAAGCGTTGATTGAAGAAGTTCGCGCGAGAGAGATTTTTGGGGGGTTATTTCGCGTGCGCATGCCGCAGCCGTTGGGAAAAGCGTTGAGTGAGGTGGAGAAGGAGAATAGACTCGTCGATGAAACGTCGGCGAAATTAAAAGGTCGCCGCTCGAGCGACGTCGACGATAAAGACGATAGAGACCAAAGAGAGCCGCAAACGATGCCGCCGTGGTGGATGACGTCGGTATCGACAGTGGTGGTGATACTGTTGACGTGGAGCGCGATTGGTCTTGGTTCGGTGGATCCGGTGGCGACGGCGCCTCCGTTGGATGACTCGACGCTCGCGGCGTTTAGACGAGGACGTTTGTAAGTTCATATTCGCGCATGCATTTCCTTCTACATGTAAATGTAAAAACTAAAAGTGTACCTAAGTCTACTATAACTTCACACTGTGTCGTTGTCATCTACGTCGCCGCACCTCCTCGGGCGTACATGATTTCGAGCGCGCGCGCCGCGTCGAGCAGCGCGCCAGCGTCAAATCCATACAAACTCGCGCACGCGCACGCGTCACTCGTTTCAGCGGCGACGCGCGACGCTTCAACGCCATCCGTGCGTAAAACATTCGCACGAAGCTCGCGCACGGTGATTGCCCACTCGGCGTCGATGGCGGCGCGTGATACAATGACGCCCTCATCCACGAGCGCGAGCTGAATGATAAAGTGTCCAATCGCGCCTTCGACGGGCGTCCCGGCGTCGCGCTTGAGCTGCTCCGCACGCACCGCACGCATCCACGCGCAAAACTCTTCGGGTGTTTCCCCCAAACGCACGCACAGGGCATGGGCGCGAAACACGCTGGATGGGTCTAAATCGTCAACTAAAGTTCGAACGACGTCGGCGTCGACGTCGGCGTCGGTGTCCACGAGCCCATCTCTCGCGCACGCCTCTATCCTCGCCGCACGCACCGCGAGTTTCCGCTCACGTGCGACGCTGTGCGCGATTGCCGCGCGCCCTATGTCTCGCGCTCGATCGCGTGCGCGCGTAAACCACCCCGTCACGAGCCGTTTCGCTCGCGCTCGAATTTCGAGCGCGCATCGACATCCTTCGTCCCACGCGCGCTCGAGCGTGCCATCCGCCACGAAACCCTCCCCAGCGCTCATCGAACGCACCGCGAGATCAATGCAATCTTTTAAATCACACGCGCGCTCGAAATCACCGCGCTCCATCGCCTCGCGCATCACCAATGCGTTTCGAAATAACGAAACGTAACCATCCGCCGTAACCGCCGCGGCTTCGAGCGCGTATTTCTTCGCACCCTCCCTCGCGCACGCCGCCGTCTTTGACGCGTAACCATCAATCGCGCAACAAACAGTATCGCTCGCGGCATCGCATTCGTCCCGTATGCGCCGCAGCGTCTGCCGCACGTCATCAATCGACGTCGACGTCGACGTCTGCGTCGCCGCGTGCTGGCCTCTCGCGCGCCGCGCCGCGCGCCGCAACGCCCACACGTGCGATGCCGCGGACGCCATCGCAGGCGACGACGACGACGATGCCGGCGTCTCCTTGACGTCTTCGCGCGCCAGGGCGTCGATGATGCCCACGAGCGCGTCGCGAAACATGAATCCATGCGCGCGCGAAGTCACATCGTCCGCGTCATCATCATCACCATTCGCCGCGCTCGCATACTTGCTCACGCTCGCGTGCACGCGCGTTTTACGCCACATCACGTCGTCGTCCTCGTCATCCTCGGACGACGACGACGACGACGACGACGACGTCGACGCGTCCATGGACACCACGCCAGTGTCTGACGCCTCGCTCACGATGACTGACGTCAGCTCCACAATGTCCGCGTTCATGCGCACGACGAAACGACGCGTGCTGGTACGCATCGCCCTTCGCTGCGCGCGCGCGTCCTCGTTCTCGTCGTCCTCGTCGTCCTCGCGCGTCACGCGCGCACGAAAACTCACGCGAAATGATTCGTTTGACGTTGCTTTACACAGATTGACATGTTAACGACCAAGTTGAACGCCGCGGGCTGCACGCCGTGGCGGGTGTTGATCACGGATGCGATTTCAGTGAAAGTCTTGTCGTCGGTGGCGAAGATGAGCGATTTAGCGGATGTTGGCGTGAGCGGTAGGTGGATCGATGCGCGTCTCTGTCTCGCGAAATGATTGAACGCGTGAAACTGACGACTGACGACTGACGACTGACGGCGGCATGTATCGCGTCGCACGCGCACGCAGTGGTTGAAAACATCGAGCTCACGCGTGCACCGCAACCATCGCTCGACGGGGTGTACTTTATCACCCCGAGTGAAAAATCTGTTCGAGCGTTGATTGCCGACTGCGACGCTCGCGTTCATCGCAAGGCGCACGTGTTTTTCACATCTCCAGCGTCTCAGGGCGTGTTGAGGTTGATTAAACTCTCACCGACGTGCGTGAGTATGTTGGGAAATTGTAGTGAGCTGAATCTGGAGTACGTTGCGGTGGATCAACATGGATTTAGCGTGATGATGGATGGGGCGTTGCGAGAGACGTTTAGCGCGGGATGCGAGGCGTCGCAGGCGCAAGCGCGCGCGCTGGATATGATCTCAGCACGTTTAGCGACTGTTTTAGTGTCATTAGGGGAAATTCCTGCGATTCGGTACATGGCGAAAGTAGGAAATCGCACGAGTGATGTCTCGCGTGGCGTGGCAGATCGTCTCGATCGCATCGTCACCGGGTTGTTACGCGCCAAGGGTGCCGAGGCGGCGAAGAATTCGCCCACGTGCGACGTGCTCATTGTCGATCGTTCAGTCGATGTCATCGCGCCCGTGATTCACGAGTGGACGTATGAGAGCATGGTGCACGATTTACTCGACGTCAAGAATGGGGTGTACCGGTATAAAATCACCACGAACGCGGGCGAGCAAGAGAAGGACGCCGTGCTCGGGGATGACGATTCATTGTGGACGGAGCTTCGACACGCGCACATTGCCGAAGTGCTCACGACGTTGGCAGATAAGACGCGCGCATTCGCACACATTGGACCGCAGGGCACGGGTACGCGCGATCTGACGACTGGGCAATTGAAACGTGCAGTGGAAGCATTGCCGCGAGTACTCGAACAACGCGCCAAGCTTTCGGTGCACGCGTCCATAGCGAGCGAAATCAACGCGTTGTTGCAATCGTGTGCATTGAGCGAAGTTGGACGTTTAGAACAAGATGTTGTGTACGGCGATGCAACGAGTAAAGATATCACGTATTTATTCAACACTTTAGATGAAAAGGGCATACGGTTACCGATGGTGGAAAAGTTGCGGTTGTTGCTGTGCTACGTAGCATCGCATCCTCAAAAGATTGACGCTGCGGAGAAATCGCGGTGGTGCAAGCAAACCGGATTAACAGCGAGCGATGTGGATATTCTTGAGAAGCTTGAGTTGCTTGGCGTCAAGGTTTTGAAAGATAAAGCGTCGCAATCGTACTTTTCGTCGAGCACGAAAGCGTCGCGACCAAAGGTGCTCGAACGCACGGGCGAAGGCAGCGACTGGGACTTGTACAAATTCTTACCCACCGTTGCTGGTTTAATTGCAGAAATAGACTCTGGGGCGCTCGACGGGACTGAATATCCATCTATTGGCGGCGAAAGTGGATCGAATGTCGCTGCTGCTGCGGCGAGTGCAGCGATGTTATCGCCCACGAAAGCCAAGTCTGTGCGTACGCGCACCGAAGCGTCGTGGGCGACGCGAACGTCAAGCGCGGAATCAATCGGTGGCGAATCGGACACTACGGATTCCTCCGCGGCGGCGACTGCATCGCGACATCGCCGTGCAGACTCGTCGGCGTCCAACCGCGCAAGCAAGCGGGCGACTCGAAGACTCATCGTGTTCATCGTCGGCGGTATGACGCGCGGAGAATTGCGCGAGGCGCACGCGTTGAGCAAAATCCTTCATCGCGAAGTGCTCATCGGTTCAACTTCGCTCGAGACCCCGGCGTCGTTCGTAGAAAAACTCGCTTCACTATCCACCACCGTGGGTCGGCAATATGAACGCGTCGATTTGAGTGGATTGTGATGCCATTGTTGCGCATTGTAATGTTACACGGGCTCAAAGTTGAGTAATTGTACAAATAATTCGCCCTCTCGACTAATCGAGGTAAATTTTCGCGCTCGACGCGCGTCATCTAATGCATTTACCATTCGGATTTTAAAGCTTCTCACACTCTGTGTGTGTGCGCTCGCGTATTTCACTCACATAATCGAACAACACATCGGTTGGTCGTTCGCCTCAGACGACAACTTCGTCGACGCCCCTTGCGATCTCGACTGCTCATCATCATCGTACGGCCTCGAGCCGACGACGATATGAATCACTCGCTCGTTGTTATCACACATCAACCCAAACGCACGTAAACGCTTGTGATCCGGACCAAGAATTTTTCCATTCATCAATACGCGCACGTATTCGACGCTCGGCGGTTTCAACCCCGCCGCCGACGCATTCGGCGCGCCGCCTCCACGTCCCACCGCGTCCTCGCTCCGCATCCACGTCGCGTCGTACAACGCCTGCTTCAAATCAATCAATCTCGCGTCGACGTTTGGTAAAACAACGGGCCCGATATCCGCGCCTTCTTGCCACCTTGCGCGCACGACAAATGCGGCTCCGACATTCGCCTCGTCAACCGCACCGTCGCCAGCGTTCGCGTCCTTCGCGAGCGCAGTCGTGGTCGTACATTCTCCACCTCCGCGTTGTCGACCGTCGTCGTCGGCGGCATTCATAGTTGGCGTCGGCGTGGATGGGTGGAATCCAACCAAAAATCAATCAATCAACCTCTGCTTCGTCGTCGTCGTCGTCGTCGTCGCAACGCACGACACGCGTTGACGGTCGTCGTTGCCGTCGTACTCGTCCTCGTGTATACGGTCGCGCGCTGTCGCTGACGCACCGCGCGCGCGCACGCACGCACGCCGAGCTCTGTCGTACACACGGAACCGCGAACGCATCCGAGACGCCGCCGACGCCGCCGACGCGACGCGCGACGCGCAATCGCACCGCACGCACCGACACGAATGCATTCGATTTCGAATTCGCGCGCGCGATTCAACGCCGCGCGCGCGATGGATGCGCCGCGCGAGCGTTGGATGCGACGACTCGGCGGACTGATGTCGACACTTTACGACGCGAGACGACGCGAGTCGACGCGAACGCGAGCGAGATGTCGGCGCCCATGGTGCGCATGCCCGATGGGCGATTAATTGTGCGTATTACGACTGCGAACGCGACCGCGGACGCGACGTCGGCGACGAAAGACGCGATTGATTGATGGATTGATTATGCGGCGCTCGAAGCTTGCGATGACGTTGACCGGGGATTTCTAACGCGACGCCAAGCGCGTTGGACGAGCGCGAACGCGGAAACGACGCGTAGCGTGATGTTTGACCTCGAGGCGTCGTCGCGAGGCGTGTGCGCGCGCGAATGCGAGTGGTGACTGACGATATTCGTACGCGTTGTGTGCGTCGCGTTGAACGCGCAGCAACCGCAGATCGTGTTGCTCCGAGAGGGCACGGATACGTCGCAAGGGCGCGGACAATGCATCTCGAACATTAATGCATGCTGTGCGGTGGTGGATGCGGTGCGCACGACTCTCGGACCGCGTGGGTTGGATAAACTTGTGCGCGATGAACGAGGCGTGACGACGATTTCAAACGACGGGGCGACGATTATGAAGTTGTTGGAAATCGTGCACCCGGCGGCGAAAACGTTGGTGGATATCGCGCGATCGCAAGATGCTGAAGTTGGCGATGGGACGACGACGGTGGTGATTTTGGCTGGTGAGTTTTTGAAAGAGGCAAAGTCGTACGTGGAGGATGGCGTGCACCCGATGAATATTATCAAAAGCTTTCGTTTGGCGTGCGAGTTGGCGACGGCGCGCGTTAAGGAGTTATCCACGTCGATTGAGGGGAAGGATGATGCCGATAAGGATGAATTACTGAAGAAATGCGCAATGACGACGTTGTCCTCGAAGTTGGTTGGCGGTGAGAAGGAGTTTTTCGCGGACATGTGCGTCAAGGCGGTGCGTTCGCTCGACCAAGATTTATTGGACCCGCGCATGATTGGCGTGAAGAAGGTGATGGGTGGTAGTATGACGGACTCTTTCCTAGTCGACGGTGTGGCGTTTAAGAAAACGTTCTCCTACGCCGGCTTTGAGCAAATGACCAAGCACTTCAAGCAACCGAAGATTTTGGCGCTCAACATGGAGCTCGAGTTGAAGAGTGAAAAAGACAACGCTGAGGTGCGACTAAGCGACCCGACCAAGTATCAAGAGATTGTTGACGCCGAGTGGAACATCATCTACGAAAAACTCGATAAGTGCGTTGCGTCGGGTGCGAACATCATTTTAAGCCGACTCGCGATCGGAGACTTGGCGACGCAATATTTTGCGGACCGCGGTTTGTTTTGCGCCGGCCGCGTAGAAGAGCAAGATTTGTTGCGTGTCACCAAAGCCACGGGGGCACCGGTGCAGACCACGGTGAACAATATCTCCGACGCACAGCTCGGCTTTTGCGAAGCATTTGAAGAAATCCAAGTCGGTAACGAGCGTTTCAACATTTTCCGTGGTTGCCCGCAGGCGAAAACGTGCACGCTCGTCTTGCGCGGCGGCGCCGAACAATTCATCGAAGAAGCCGCGCGCTCGTTGAATGACGCCATCGAAATCGTGCGTCGTGCGATGAAGAACGCGTCCATCGTCCCTGGTGGCGGTGCGATTGATATGGAATTGAGCAAGTACTTGCGTGACTACTCGCGCACGGTGGCCGGTAAGTCCCAACTCTTTATCAGCTCCTACGCTAAGGCGCTCGAAATCATCCCGAGACAGCTGTGCGACAACTCTGGGCACGACGCCACGGATGTTTTGAACAAGCTTCGTCAAAAGCACGCAGGACCGAGTACGGATGGTGCAAATTATGGCGTGGACGTTAACACGGGAGGCATTTGTGATACGTTTGCCAAGTTTATCTGGGAGCCGAGCATGGTAAAGATTAACGCGTTGAACGCCGCGACGGAGGCGACGTGTTTGATTCTCTCCATCGATGAGACAGTGCGTAACCCGCGAAGTGAAGGGCCGGAAGACGGTGCCATGGGCGGCCGAGGTGGCGGCCGAGGCATGCCCATGGGTGGCCGCGGTATGGGAGGCAGAGGCAGAGGCATGCGATAGAGCGTGCGACGCACGTCAAACTAATTGATAGTTTCAACTTTTAGACAACACTCGAAGATTTTGTGGATAAGTGAACGCATTTTCTATTATTGGTACCAGTACAATTTTGCTACACAACTCTTTTTACTCGTCGTCTCCATCAAACGCAAAATCTTCCATCGAGAGTGAATTTATATATCGCTGCAACATGTCCGCCGACTCTTCGGCTTCTTGTAACTCTTCTAAGCGCGCGCTCGCACCCTCGTCTTCAAGATGCGCGTACTTTGGCGCCCATGGTGAATCATCACCGTCGTCATTGCCGGGGGACTGACTCCCTTCGCTCACCGTCGGCTTTGGCGTCGCTGCCACAGATGGCGAACGCACGGCATTCAAAGCGTCGCGCGACAGCTTTTTCGCATCGCTCGGTAAATGGTCATCTATTTGCACTCCTCGTGCCGACAAAAGTATGTTGTGCAGTAGCATAACCGCCACGGGCTCGAAGATCCCAGAAGACGTCAAAGTCGGCGTGCGCACGCCCGTTGTCAAATCTAAAATGTCTCGCGGCGTGAGAACGGCAAACTTTGATGGCGCAAATTGCGCTGCGGTGAACGACGCGAAGCCCATCGACGTCGACGCAGCGAGTGCACCGAGTAAAGACGGTGCGCCTCGAGAGATCTGTGAAGAGTCGTCGTCGACATCATGTGGGTCATCGCGATTTGTTGTTACTCGTCGGTGCAATGGTTTGCCTTCGAGCAACATCCCGTACACGTCGTCGGCAATAATTTGAACATCCGCCGGTGAAGTGCCGCGCGAAGCGCTGGATGACGCCCATGGCGATGATGCAAACGCCGCGGTCACCGTATATCGCGCGATTTCGTCAACATTGCGTGGATACGACCGACGCAGACGCGACTTTAATACATCCATGCTCGGATGCTTGCACACAGCGTCCAGGGTGACACCTGATGCCGGGGCTAAGCGTCCTCGCTGCGCGTGACTCACCAGACGCAACGCAGCTACTTCATATGCATTCACTGCGGGGTGCGCGGCAACGCGGAGAGCGAACAACGCGTGACCTGGCGAACGCATTATTGGGAGCGTCGCGAGCTCGCGCGGATCCATCGCCGGACATTTCCCCGTGCTCGCCCCGAGCGTGAGCGCGGAATACAAAATGTCCAACCAGCTCGCTCCGCGACCGACGCCGGTAACCTTTTCAACGACTCGGGACACGTCACCACCGCGAGTTTGTAGCCCACACATGGGGTCGCGCAACAGTTTCCACGCTTCGGCGTGCGCATCCAAATACGACGAACTTCGGCTCAACGTTACCCCAAGTCTCATCCCAAGTCGCACGCGTTCGCGCGGCGGTAAAGTGGCAAGAAGTAAAAATGGACGGATGAGCCCGGCGCGATAGGCTTTGTCGCGGAAATCACTCTCGCGGTCGAGAATATCAAAGACGTATCCGGATTGCACATCCGCCGCTTCGCGCTTTGCGGCGCGCACGAGCCACTTCCTCGCGATTTCTTCCTCACTCGCCCCACTCGTTGACGCCACGCCGCTCATCGCACGCTTCAACGACGACGTGATCGCGCCAAATGTAGGAATAGATACGTACCCACCAATATTAATCTTTTTAGACGGCGCATCCGCCGCTCGACATCGAGCGCACGACCCACCACCTGGTCGCGACCTCTTTCGCATCACCTCACTTTCATCTCCACACCGTTCGCACGGCGCCGTACCACCGCCACACACCATACACTCATACGTCTCGTTCCCTTTTATTCCGCGTTTGACGTGCGCACACCGTTCACCGCACCAAGCACACCATCCAACGCGCCGCGTCGCCGACGTAAACGTCTCCGTCCCGCAGTTCCAATCCTCCACAAATCCCGCGCATTTCCCACATCTCCCGTCGCCGACGCGCGCGAAACCATCCGCACAACGCTCGCACTTGTGCGTGCCTCGCGCACACGTCGAACAATGACTTAAATACGTCCCCCGACTCCCCACGCTTCGCGTCACTCGATGTCGTCCATCCTCGCCGCACCACGAACACCAACCTCGTGGACTCATTTCTCGCTCAATCACCTCCGCGCTCGTCGTGCGCCAGCTCGGAAATATCCCCGCACACGCTAAACACTTCGCATCGTCCCATCCATCGCCGCCGCGCGCCATCGCGTTGCAATGTTTCGCTCCGCACCGCGTCGTCCGTCTCGCGCACGCGCCGCACGCGTACGCCGCGCGCCCGCCGCTCCCGCCATTCACGCGAACGTGCGACGTGAAATGAAAACACCACGAACAGTGCGCCAATCGCGCGTCCAGCGTCGCCGTATTCGTCGTCGTCGTCGTATTCGTATTCGTATTCGTATTCGTCGTGTTCGTTGAATGCGATGTCGCGCTCATCGGAGACGCCGCAAGCCTTCCTGACGCCGCGCGCCCGTCGCTCCGGGACGACGACGACGGCACACGCGCGTCGCGCATCGCGCGCGCGCGTCGCCCTGCGACCGTGCGACCGTGCGTGCGCGCGCGTCGCCCTGCGCGTCAACGTTTGAGGCGTGTGATTTGAATCATTCGAGCGACAGCTGGCGTCATTACACCGCGCGCGTCCTCGTCGTCGTCGTCGTCGTCGTCGAGCGCGCGCCGAGCACGCATAGGCGGGCACGCATAGGCGGGCACCGCGCGTTGTCGGCGGTTGACGACGCGCGATGCGCGTGCGCTGTTGCGTCGTCGTCGTCAATATCATTATTATCATGTGCGTCCAAGCATTCCATGTGAAAAGTGTCGACGCCGTCGACGCCGACGCCGACGCGCGTTTGTCGTGCGCGGAATGCCGAGCGATCGCCACCGCGCTCGTGTCTCGCCTGCGCGCGCTCGAGGGCGTGGATGACGTCGATGCGCGGTTACGCTCGGCGTTGGGCGCGGCGTCGCGAGGCAGACGCATGACGCACGGGAGAAGTGAGCTTAAAATTACGCGCGTCATTGACGACGCGTGCGAGGACGATGCGATCGAAGGGTTTGACTCGATGCTTTCGTCGCGATGTCGCGACGCGTTCGGTGCGGAAGGGGTGAAAGATGCGATTGAGAATGAGGCGTTTGCGCGTGGGCCGAATGACGTCGCGGAATTCGCGTGCGTGTCGGCGACGGGCGCGTGCGACTCGTGGCCTGCGTCGTCCACGCACGATGAACTGTAGTGGCGATAGTGGTAGTAGCGTTTGTAACATTTGTAATTTGTACACTTATTTGCGACGGATTCGGTTGCGCATTTTAAACCCGCCGTCTTCGTCGGATGAACGAATGAACGCTTGCTCTCGCGGGACGTCGACGACGGGCCGAACCTCCGCTGCTTCTCTCTCAGGTAATGGCGGCGGAGCCGCGCGCGCTCGATCGCGAGGTAACCCAGCGAGTAATCGCGTGAGTTCACGCGTGCTCACGGGCGCTTCTTCGGGCTCGCGAATCATGCATATCGCGTCCGAGCCGTCGGCGTAGTACGCTCGGCGTCGGTTGGATTCGGCAAACCCGCACTTTACGTACATGCCCAACGCCGCTTCATTGGTAGATTTCACCTCGAGCACCGCCACCGATCGAGGATCGATACCTATGAGTGCTCGAAGCATGCGCTGTCCCAGTCCGCGCCGGCGAATGCTAGGCAATGTGGCGATTTGCGTCACTTGCGTCTCGCCCGCGACGACGACGCAAAACCCAACGGCGCCGACGGCGCGCGGGTTAGATTCCTGTGCTTCTCCCGGTGCGGGCACGGCGATTAAAACTTTTGTGAGCGACGACGACGGCGAGCTCACGGCCTTCTCGCAATCGTCTAATATCGCCGCGGGCGACCAATCCACGCCACTCTTTGCGCACGTTTCAAGCTGCAAAGGAAAACAAAGGCAAAAAGCGTAAAGCGACGCACACACAAAAGGTTAATTTTACACGTCCACGTCGTACACGACACCGCTCGCATTCGCACACCGCGATTGAAAACGCGCGCATTTCCTCTATACGCTTCGCCACGCACCACTCCGTCGAAATCCGCGCGTCGAACCGCGCGAACGCCCCACCGTTCAACCGACGCAAAGTCTTCGTCGCCCGCGCGCGCGTTCACCGCCGTCAACGCGCATCGATGCATCATTCGTCGCCGAGCACCGTCGCGCAACGACGACGCGACACGCGACGACGCCGACGACGTCGACGCGCTCGCATCGATGCGCGTCGCCGCTGCGAAAGCCATGCCGCAGACGCGCGCGCCGACGCTCGAGAGGCTGCGAGTGAAGAGTTTACGCCCCAGCCTTGCCGCAGCCGTCGTCGTCACCGCCCACAGACCGCCGCGCATCGACTGCTCGCGCATCATCACACCCCTCGCCGTCATCCTCGATCGCGCGAAACGCCGCGTCGTCGCGCCACTGCCTCGAATCTCGCGCCGTCGATGTCGCGCGCGCTCGAGCATCCGCCTCGGCGTTCGCGCGCGCACCGTCGCCGCGCGCGCGCAGATCCCGATACGGCCGACCGCGAACGACGACGATGGGCGTCACCGAGCGTTCGGCGTCGCCAGCGTCGCCGGCGGCCGCGCCGGCGCGCATGGCGAGCGCGAGGAAGTGTCGAGCGCGCGCCATTGTCGCGCGCGCACTCGCATGCATTCCATGCGCGCCGGCGACGTCGACGTCGACCGCGACGACCGCGGCGAGGACCGGGCGGTGGATGACGCCCGTCGGCGTCGGGGCGAGCCGAGCGCGTCGAGGCGCTCGCGCTCGCGCTCGCGCTCGAGACGTCGGCGTAAAGATTACGATGATGCAGAAGATTACATGCCGCGTAAAGACGACGCTGGTGCGGATGACGATGCGCGACGTCGTCGACGACGCCGCGATGTCGAGGACGATGATGACGGTGATCGTCGTCGTCGCCGTCGCCACGCATCGCACCGCCGGTCGCGTTCGCGGTCGCGTTCGCGGTCGAGAGACTGGTCGAGGCGGGACCGCCGTCGGTCGCGGTCGCGGTCACGGTCGCGCGGTCATCATCGCCGCCGGTCATCGCGGTCGAGGTCACGCGATCGTGTGAGACGCCGAAGACGAAGTTCGAGCGCATCTGGCGAACGGCGAGAGAGGCGGAGAGAGAGAGACGGGTCTGGTGGACGGCGAGAGAGGCGCGAGCGCGGTTCGCGTTGGGACAAAGGCGAGCCGGCAAAGGCGACGAATGCGACCGGGGCGACGAATGCGGGGAGTGAGGAGCGATTAGGGGCGAGTGATGCGACGCGTGACGTGCCTAGGGTGGTTCGCGTGGAAGATGTCAAGGCGACGGCGTTGAATAAACAAATTGAAATGATGCGCGCGTTGAGTTCGACGGCGAAAGAAGAGGCGAGCAAGGCGATTGAGGCGGCGCGAGCCAAGGCGGCGGAGTTAATGGAAGTGCCTCCTCCGGTAGTATCGACAGTTTCTGCGTCGGCTCGCGAGATACGGGATGTTCCTCCGCCGCTGTCTTCTTCAAAGGTGCAAGCAGCTGAGACGCCTGAGACTGCGGTTCGCCAAAGCGACGGCGGCGACGGCGAGTCGGCGAAAAAGGTGACTTACTTGACAGAATTCTACCCAATCGACGTCAAGCACGAAGGTTTAATAATTGGCCCAAGCGGTGTGACGATTCGCAAGCTTCAAGCGGAAATAGGCACTGATATTCAAGTCGTTCGCGGCGAAGGCAAGTTGCAGATTAAAGGCTCGCGAGAAAAGGTTGACTTTGCCAAGGCGAGCTTAGATGAATTTTTACGCACCAAGGGGCCTCGAACGGTGCGCGTCAATTGCAAAGCGCGTTCAGGGCTCATCATTGGTAACGCCGGACTCACGATCAAGGCGTTGAAAGAGCAAACAAACTGCCGCATTGAAGTCATGCGCGACGTGGAGGAAGTCGTGATTACTGGACCAGGGGATCGCGTCGACGCCGCGAAGACTCTCGTAGAAAAAATCATCGCTGATTCCTGGGTCGAAGGCGGCGCCGAAGGCGGGAGCGTCACTATCGTCGAAGAAGTCGTGCCGTGCGCGTACAAGGCAGGGGCAATTATTGGTCCGGGTGGCGCGACGATTCGTCAACTTCGTGAAACCACCGGAGTGTCCATCGACATCGAACGCGGCGCGAATGGATGCAAGGCGGGCGACCAGTGTCGCATAATCGGTACACCCGCGCAAGTGAAAAAAGCTGTCGAACTCGTGCATCAATTGCTCGACGAAATGAATCAAGTCAACATG
>Ga0255752_10002861_pt1 | contig 18517 bp, 16 predicted proteins | sample 011ome_25_FD_179952 | JGI IMG/M metagenome (GOLD analysis project Ga0255752, IMG submission 179952) | Coastal salt marsh microbial communities from the Groves Creek Marsh, Skidaway Island, Georgia - 011512CT metaG (version 2) | ecosystem: Environmental > Aquatic > Marine > Intertidal zone >... | reverse complement strand
GTTTGCGTTTTATTGCAACTTGCCGCAGTACGTCAAAGACCCGTACAAACGATTCCTGGAAAATCACATCCGGTCGGAATGGGATTTGTCAGGTGTGACGATTCGGTTGTTTTTCCGAGAGAAATAAAGGTTAGCCTGCGTAAGTGGTGAAATCTACCTTACCGGTAGCCACATCGTACACCCCCCCAACAATTTTAATGGCGCCAGAAGCCTCCAATTCGGCTAAGATGCTACTTTCTGCTTTTATGCGTTCGCAAACGAGACGCACGTTGTTGGAAACGCAGGTATCAATGGCCGCATCTGAAGGCTCGGCTCCATGCTCGGCACGCACAGGAGCGACAGCCGGTTCAATGCGTTCGAGCAGGCCAGTTAAGTTGCCATCTTTTAGTGCAGCGTAGGCACCTTTCACTGCGCCGCATTGGCTGTGGCCCAAAACGAGGACCAATTTAGATAATGCGTATTTGCACGCATATTCTATCGATCCGAGGATGTCACCGTTGACCGTGTTGCCTGCCACCCGTGCAACAAACAAATCACCGATCTCTGCGTCGAAAATTTCTTCGATTGGGGCTCGGCTGTCGATGCAACCCAAAACGGCTGCATAAGGTGCTTGGCCTTGGGCGGCGCCATTCAATAAGTCCGATCGCTTTCGCTTGGATGGCGTTTGATTCAAAAAGCGCTCATTGCCAGCTTGCAACAATTCCAAGGCATCTGCCGGTGTCAAGGAAGATTGGAATTTGGCGTCTACTGATGAGGAAAGATCGAGGTATGCTTGTATTTGCGACATGTTTTCTTTTGTTGACTAAAATATTGTTCAGCGTCAAGAAATCCTCAAAACTACTTGCCCCTTCTGTATTGCAAAGGTCAGAAAATCTCGCGCGCGATGCGAGCTGTCGGATCGGCTTTTCCCATGGTGTAAAAATGAAGCCCGGGAACGCCTGCAGCCTTTAGCTCTCGGGCTTGTTGAATGCACCATTGTACGCCAATTTCACGGATGTCTTCCTTTGATTTGGCGTTTTCAACGAGGTCGACCAAGGCATCCGGCAGATTCACATGGAAATTTTGAGGGAGCGCCGTGAGCTGGCTTTGGGTGGTCAATGGCTTCAATCCCGGGAATATGGGGATGGTGATCCCTGCTTTTTTGCAAGCGCCCACAAAGTCGAAGTACGCCTGGTTATCGAAAAACATCTGCGTGATGATGTATTCCGCTCCATCTTCCACTTTCCGTTTTAGCCATCGAAGGTCGCTGGCCATGTTGGGGGCTTCGAAGTGCTTTTCAGGATAGCCTGCGACTCCGATGCAGAAATTCGTGGCGTTCGTATTCTTCAGATCGGGATCGAGGTAACGACCGCGATTCATATCCGCTACTTGGTTGAGCAAATCGATGGCGAAACCGTGCCCATCTGCTTCAGCTTTGAATCGACCCTCGCTTCTGATGGGGTCGCCGCGCAGGACCAAGACATTTTCAACGCCGACGAAGTCCAAATCAATCAACGCATTTTCCGTCTCTTCCTTGGAAAAGCCGCCGCAGATAATGTGGGGCACCGTATCGAGGTTGTATTTGTGGCTGATGGCTGCACAAATCCCGACGGTACCTGGACGCTTCCTTACGGTGCGCTTTTGAAGCAAACCACTTTGAACTTCACGATAAACGTATTCTTCTCGATGGTACGTGACGTCCACAAACGCAGGGTTGAATTCCATCAATTTCTCAACGGTTTGATTGATTTGATGGATATTTTCCCCCTTGAGGGGTGGGAGCAATTCGAAGCTGAACAAAGGTGCTTTCGCCTCGGCCAAATGTTGAGTGATTTTCATGGTGCGTTCCGTGAATGCGTTCAGGATTCTAAAAGGTTTGAAGCGAGCCAACGCTTGGCAGTTTTCTCGTCAAGTTGGCGTCGCGCGGCCCAAGCGCTCAACTGATCGGAGGCAATGAGTCCGATGCCCATGTAACGCGCTTCCGGATGGGCGAAATAATACCCCGAAACCGCAGCTGCGGGGAGAATGGCCATGGATTCGGTCAGGGATGCGTTCAATGTTTTTTCGGCATCGAGCAGTTGCCAAATCAGGCGTTTGTCCAAATGGTCTGGACATGCCGGGTAGCCTGGCGCCGGACGTATGCCGCGGTAGGCTTCGCGAATGAGTTCGTCGTTTGTGAAGGATTCATTTGGGGCGTATCCCCATGTCTCCCGGCGAACCTTTGCGTGGAGCCATTCGGCACACGATTCCGCGAGTCGGTCGCCAAGGGCTTTAATCAGAATGGATTGGTAATCGTCGCCTTCAGCAGCGGCTTGATTCGCCAAATCGTCGATTCCGTGAACCGCCACCGCAAAACACCCAATGGCATCTGTTGTGGCTGTCTCTCCCGGAGCGATGAAATCCGCCAAAGATCGTTGAACCCCGGATTGCTGTGAAATTTGCTGTCGCAGAAACTCGAATTGGCCTTGGGGTGCTTGGGATTCAGCGTCGAACACGGTTACGGTTTCAGGCGCGGTGCGAGCAGCTTGGAATATGCCGTGCACGGCGCGTGCCTGAATGGAGTGCTGCTTACCCTTCCAGCTTTCCAGCACGGATTGGGCGTCATCGAATAGTTTTTGGGCTTCTGTACCGACAACTTCGTCCTTGAGGATTCTCGGAAATAAACCGGCGAGTCCCCAGGATCGAAAAAATGGGGTCCAATCTATGAACGGAATTAAATCGGAAATGGCGGGTTCCAAAACCGGCTGTGCACCCCATTTTCTCGGAGCAGGGCGCTCCTCGTATTGCAATTTCGGTGCCCGCGCTCGCGCATCCGACAAGCTGAGCATGTTTTTGGATGCGCGGTCCTTTTGGTAAAGGTCCCGCACTTTTTCGTAATCCGCAGCGATTTCGGCGATGTAGTCCCCCCTTCGTTCCGAGGAGAGCAAGGTCGCCGAAGCAGGAACAGCACGCGACGCATCGGTAATGTGAATGACGGGCGAGTCGATGTGGGGCGCAATTTTCACGGCGGTATGCACCCGTGAAGTCGTGGCGCCGCCGATGAGCAAGGGTGTGGTGATGCCACGCCGCTTCATTTCGGTGGCGACATCGATCATTTCCTCCAAAGAGGGGGTAATGAGGCCACTCAACCCAATGATGTCCGCTCCAACACGTACGGCCTCGTCCAAGATTTTTTCTTTTGGGATCATCACCCCCAGGTCAATTACCTCGAATCCGTTGCAAGCGAGCACCACTCCGACGATGTTCTTGCCGATGTCATGCACGTCGCCTTTCACGGTCGCAAGTAGGATGGTTCCCGCACCTTTCGTGTTGCCCGCGTTGGCTTTTTCTGCTTCAAGATAGGGGGTGAGGTAGGCCACGGCTTGCTTCATCACGCGGGCGCTTTTCACCACTTGAGGAAGGAACATCTTGCCTGCGCCAAACAGGTCGCCCACCACATTCATTCCGTCCATGAGCGGTCCTTCGATGACCATCAAAGGCGAACCCAAAGCTTGGCGCGCCTCCTCGGTATCGGCCTCAATGTGTTCGGTGATGCCTTTGATCAACGCGTGTTCCAATCGTTTTTCCAACGGCAGCGACCGCCATTCCTCCGCAAGCTTTTCACCACGCCCTTCCGATTGTTTCACGCTTGCGGCGAAATCGAGCAGACGCTCGGTTGCGTCGGATCGGCGATTGAGCAAAACATCTTCGACATGCTCCAACAAATCAGCCGGGATGTCATCGTACACTTCGAGCATGGTCGGATTGACGATGCCCAGATCCATACCCGCTTGGATCGCATGATAAAGGAACGCAGAGTGCATGGCTTCCCGCACGGCGTCGTTGCCGCGGAAGGAGAAACTGATGTTCGACACGCCACCACTTACGTGAGCGCCGGGAAGGTGTTTGCGAATCCACCGTGTCGCTTCGATGAAATCCAATGCATTCCTCCGGTGTTCTTCCATCCCGGTCGCGACAGGGAAAATGTTAGGATCGAAAATGATGTCGCGAGCAGGAAAATTCGCTTGCTCGGTGAGCAATCGGTACGCCCGCTCGCAGATCTCGATGCGGCGTTCGTACGAGTCGGCTTGACCTTGTTCGTCGAATGCCATGACCACAGTGGCGGCCCCGTATCGGCGAATCAAGCGAGCTTGCCGCAGGAATTCATTCTCTCCTTCTTTCAGGGAAATCGAATTGACCACGCACTTGCCTTGGACCACCTTCAACCCGGCTTCGATGATGCTCCACTTTGAACTGTCGATCATGATGGGAACGCGCGCGATATCGGGCTCAGCGGCGATCAAATTCAGGAACGTGGTCATCGCGTGTTCGCCGTCAATCAGGCCTTCGTCCATGTTGACGTCAATGATTTGGGCGCCGCCCTCGACCTGCTCCCGGGCAATGGCCAATGCCGCTTCATAATCGCCTTCGCGAATGAGGCGGGCGAATTTGCGGCTCCCGGTGACGTTGGTGCGTTCGCCGATGTTGACGAAATTGGACTCTTTCGTAACAATCAACGGCTCGAGGCCGGCCAATTCAAGGGTGCGTGGGCTCATGCCAATACGGCGTTTGAAGGGACGGGACGGGGAGCGAATTGTGCAGCGGTTTCTGCGATGGCTCGGATGTGTTCGGGTGTGGTGCCGCAGCATCCGCCGATGACATTGATCCACCCTCGCTCTAAAAAGGGGCGGACTGCTGCTGCCATGGCCGCGGGACCTTGATCATACTCGCCCATTTCGTTGGGAAGGCCTGCATTCGGGTAAGCACTTACCCGGCACGGCGCGTGCTGAGCGAGCACTTCCAAATATGGCCTGAGTTGTTCCGCACCCAAGGCGCAGTTCAACCCGATGCTGAACAGCGGCAGGTGGCTCATTGAGATCAAGAACGCTTCCGTTGTTTGGCCCGACAGTGTCCGACCTGAGGCATCTGTGATGGTGCCCGAAATCATGATGGGCAATTCGAATCCGGCAGATTCGAAGGCTTCTTGGGCAGCGAACAATGCCGCTTTTGCGTTCAACGTATCGAATATGGTTTCGATGAGCAGGATGTCCGCGCCGCCGGCCATCAGACCCAACGCCTGCTCGCGATATGCCGCCACCAATTCGTCAAAGGTGATGGCCCGGAAACCGGGGTTGTTGACATCCGGCGAAAGCGATGCGGTTTTGTTGGTCGGGCCCAGTGCGCCGGCCACGAAACGCGGTCGGTCCGGCGTGCGTTCCGTCTGGGCATCGGCCGCTTCCCGGGCAACAGCCGCAGAAGCACGATTCAATTCAAAGGCTTCAGATTCCAGGCCGTAATCGGCTTGGGCAATGGAGGTAGAGCTGAACGTGTTGGTTTCGATGATGTCGGCTCCGGCCTCTAAATAAGCTTCGTGAATGCCTTGGATGACTTCCGGACGTGTAATGGACAACACATCGTTGTTGCCTTTCAAGGGAAGTGCATGGTTGGCATACGCGTCGCCTCGAAAATCGGATTCTTCGAGGCGGTGGCGTTGGATCATGGTGCCCATAGCGCCATCGAGCACCAGAATTCGTTTTTCGGCAGCACGCAATAGCGCATCCGTTCGAGGAGCAACATTTGCAATCATAATGGAATCGTTCGGCATGCGCAGCGCTTTATACGGTTGAAGTAGTTTGCTCGCGCGAAAGCCGCAGGTGGCGGGCCGCCGGTTGCTCATCTTTCCAACGCGGCTCGTAAGCCGGGCTGGTAGGATGTGGCACCCGGCCTCTTTCCCGGGTTGCCAAGACATCATAGGGCCTATTTCCCTCCGTCTTTCGCGATAAGCATGGTAAAGATACGAAGGGAGGTTGAGCAAACGAAATGTGACTTGTTTACATTTGCGTCGAATATCATGAGCTATTTTTTTACCTCCGAGTCCGTTTCTGAAGGACACCCAGATAAGGTTGCTGACCAAATCAGTGACGCGTTGATTGACCAATTTTTAGCATTCGATCCTTCGTCAAAGGTGGCGTGCGAAACCTTGGTGACCACGGGCCAAGTGATTCTCGCCGGCGAGGTGAAAAGCAGTGCCTACCTCGATGTGCAGTCCATTGCGCGCGATGTCATCAGCCGCATCGGTTACACGAAAAGCGATTACATGTTTGAGGCGCAATCGTGTGGCGTTTTGAGTGCGATCCACGAGCAATCGAGCGATATCAATCAGGGCGTTGAGCGCAGCAACCCCGAAGAGCAAGGCGCCGGGGACCAAGGGATGATGTTCGGCTATGCATGCCGGGAGACCGCGAACTACATGCCGTTGCCGTTGGATTTGTCGCACCGGCTGCTCCAAGAGTTGGCCGCCATCCGCCGCGAATCACCGAGTCCGATGCCTTACCTGCGTCCTGACTCGAAGTCGCAGGTGACCATTCAATACGCAGACGACAACGCGCCCGAACGCATCGAGGCTATCGTGGTTTCCACGCAGCACGACGATTTCGACAGCGAGCCGGCGATGCTTGCGAAAATCAAGCAGGACGTTCAGGACATTTTGATTCCGCGCGTAAAAGCACAGATGAGTGCTGAGGTGCAAGCTTTGTTTGGGGACGACATCAAGCTGCACGTGAACCCAACGGGCAAGTTTGTCATCGGCGGACCGCACGGCGATACGGGCCTCACCGGCCGCAAGATCATCGTCGACACTTACGGCGGCCGCGGCGCCCACGGGGGCGGCGCATTCAGCGGAAAGGACCCGTCGAAAGTGGACCGCTCAGCGGCCTACGCGGCGCGCTACATTGCGAAGAATCTGGTCGCGGCGGGAGCATGCGATGAGGTGTTGGTGCAGCTCGCCTATGCTATTGGTGTTGCAGAACCTGTTGGGTTTTATGTCAATACGTACGGTACGAGTAAGGTCGGCATGACGGACGGCGAGTTGGCAGCGAAAATTCAGCCATTGTTCCCAACCAAGCCGTACCACATCGAGCAGCACTTCAAATTGCGCACGCCGATTTATGAGGAGACCGCGGCATACGGCCACATGGGGCGTCAGCCGGAGACCAAGCAAAAGCGCTTTGTGAGCCCGGAGGGCAATGAGGTGAACGTAACGGTGGAGCTGTTCCCGTGGGAAAAGCTCGACGCTGTGGACGCTGTGAAGGCTGCGTTAGGAGTGTAACCCCGCCATAAATCCCCCCCCAACTCAGAATAAGAAATCGTACCCCTGGATTTTCATCTTTTGGTACTTCTCGTTGTTGAAGCTGAAAAGTTGAGAGCCCTTGTGCTGGCCGGGTGCGAGGCCGTCGGCTTTTTTATCCAAATCCACGAGTAGCGTGGTTTTGAAAAGCTTTTTGCGGAAGTTTCGCTTATCGAAATTCTTTCCGAGTGCAGTTTCATAGAGGTTTTGAAGCTGGCCCAATGTGAATTCGTCGGGCAGTAGCCGGAATCCGACTGGCCGGCGCTTGACACGGCGCTTGAGGCGCTCTTTGGCATAGTCCACGATTTCGTTGTGGTCAAAGGCCAAATCCGGTACTTGGCGGAACGGCACCCACTGCATGTCGTGTTTGTCCCAGTTTTCGGCCAAGAAGTCATCCTTGCGGACCAGCGCATAGTGAGCGATGTTGATAACGCGCCCGCCGGGGTGGCGAAATACCTTTCCAAATGCTTGCAATTGCTCGATCATGGTCGGGTCTTCATAGCCGAAAAGCTGCTCGAACATTTTCCGCGCCGAGAGCATCAGTTCGTCCTCCTTATTGAGGTAGCGACTGGGGAGAAAGAGCGCACCTTGGTGGGGCGGTCGCGTGCTGCGAGCGAGCAGGATTTGGAGGTCGGTTCCGTCAAAACCAAATAAAACCAAGCTGGTCGACAGTGCAACGCCAAAATCAGGTTCCTCCTGGGGATACTGCAACATGAGCTGAATGTGATGAAGAAAATCAGAGCCGGACCATTTCCGGTGAGGCGAAATTAACTCACGCTAGCGGCGAGTTGCTGCCATTACTATTCATTAACAAGCAAGACGTCGACGGTGTTCATTGGCAGCCCGTTTATGGCCAATTCCGGTGCCAAATCCGCGGCGATCCAGCGCCACATGGCCCTCCCCGTTTCATCTGAAACAAGCAATTCAACGGCTTCGTCGTTGGCGCTTCGCATGCGTTCAATCGTTCCGGGCACCGGCCACACACTGCCGCTTGTGACCGGTCCAATCGATTGCACGCACACTTCCGATTCCCGGGCATACACCACCTTATCCCCTCCGAGTCCCGCTGAATGTTTCGGTCCAGCGAGCATAGCGCCTTCACCCAAAAGTCCGCACAAATCGTTGAGCGCTCCGCTCTCCGTTGCGCACAACGTCAAGCCGTTCGACTCAGAAAGCAGGGCGAGGTTACCGGACGTCGCCGAGGATTGCATCCCAACGGCACCCCATCCTGCGGGGACTGCGGCGAGGTTGACGATGGGACCGGTCGCCCCGGTTTGGAAGTCCCATGAGCGAACGCGGTGGTTACCGGTGGCAGGGTTTTGCTCCCATGCGATGCAGGTGGTGCCTTCAAATGTCACATCCACGGGAGTCCACGGCGCCTCGGTGAACCGCTCAAACAACAGGGCTCCCGACGGATCGATGGCAACAATGCCGCCGGCATGCGCAACGATGAAACCGGCTTGAATACCCAGGGGTTGGATGCTGCGGATCAGCGGTTCTTCGCCACTGGTTGTGGCATCGGTCCACACTCCTGCATCGTCGCCATTTGACCAATCCAATAAGTGCACGGTAGCCGCACTCGCATCGGCCAACGCCAAAACGCCGTTGGCAAACGCGAATTGGTGGGCTTCCGGAAGCCCGGTCCAAGTTCCCAAAGATTCCCCTTCTGCGCTGATGCGCGTGATGGACGATGTGCCGTCGGCTTCGTCGGTGAGGATGGCAAAGGTGGAGGGGATATCGGCCGCCGCCGTGTAATCGAAGTCCCGGAAAGCGGCCGCCCGATTTCCCGCGGCATCATCTGCTACGACCGCCAAGGTCATTTCCGACGTCGGCCAATAAGCGGCATCCAAAGCAAAGGCGGTGATCAATCGTCCTGTCGTCGCATCCTCCCACAAACCCGCCTGCGCAGTGCGGACGGTCACGCCATCGCTTGCACGCAGCTCCACTCGCCAAATCCCGCCATCGGAGCGGTCGTCGGTGACTTCGAATTCGACGAAAAACACGTCTCCAAACTGAACGTCCATCCCGTCAAAACCGGGTTCGGAGATGAGGACGCTCGGGGGTTCTTTATCGCGATCACATCCGGTAATCAACAGAAACCCGAATAGAATGGACGTCAAAAAATGTCGGTGCATGGCTCAAAATTAGCGGGTTAGGCGCATGGTTGAAAACCTTGTCAATGCGTTGTGGATTATCCGTGCGGCTCAGGACGATTCCATTGCCTACCTTCACCCTTCCTATCACCATGAACGATTCATTTTCTACCGATTCTTCTGTCGCCCGCGTTCGCCCGCGAGGAAACCAAAACCCATCTATGGCCCCAGAAGTTCTGGGTAAAATCCAACCCCAGGCATTGGAGTTGGAGGAGGCGGTGTTGGGTGCGATGATGATGGAGCAGGCTGCCGTGAACGCGGTCATTGACGTGTTGAAACCGGAGAGTTTTTACCGCGATGCCCACCGCCGAATTTACCAGGCGATTGTGGACCTCTTTCACGCATCGGAACCCATTGACATCCTCACTGTTACAGAGGCGCTGAGGAAATTGGGCGATTTGCAGCAAGTGGGAGGGGCGCAAGCCGTAGCGGCTCTGACCGCTCGGGTGGCGAGTACGGCCAACATCGAAGCCCACGCGCGGATCATCGCACAGAAATACATTCAGCGCGAGTTGATTCGCGTTTCCAGTATCATCACCCAAAAGGCATTTGAGGAGACAACCGATGTGTTGGATTTGTTGGATGAGGCCGAATCGCAGTTGTTTGAAGTAGCGCAAGGCAACATCCGCAAGAGCTATGAATCCATGAGCAGCATCATGCGGCAGGCGCTGGAGGACATCGATAACGCACGCAACCAAGAGGGTGGCGTGAGCGGCGTGTCTACTGGGTTCGTGGATTTGGATCGCATCACGGGCGGTTTCCAAAAATCGGATATGATCGTTTTGGCCGCGCGTCCGGGTATGGGTAAAACTGCGTTTGTTTTGACCATGGCGCGGAATATCACGGTGGAGTACAACGTCCCGGTCGCGGTGTTTTCGTTGGAGATGTCAGCGGTCCAATTGGTGCAGCGTCTCATCTCTGCCGAGACCGAGATCAGTTCCGATAAGTTTCGAAAGGGCAGCCTTGAGCCTCATGAATACACTCAACTCCACGAACGGATAGGAAAGTTGTCCGATGCGCCGCTCTACATTGACGACACACCGGCCTTGAGCATTTTCGAACTGCGCGCGAAATGCCGCCGACTGAAGTCCACGGCGGGGATTGAGATGGTGATCATCGATTACTTGCAATTGATGACTGCAGGCTCGAATAATGGCAACCGGGAACAAGAAATTTCGACCATTTCGCGGTCCATCAAGAGCATTGCGAAGGAGCTCGACATCCCCATCATCGCCTTGTCCCAGTTGTCCCGTATGGTAGAAACACGGGGCGGGGATAAGCGCCCTATCCTGTCCGATTTGCGGGAATCGGGCGCAATTGAGCAAGATGCCGATATGGTGGCCTTCATTTACCGGGCCGAGTACTATGGCTTGACTGAGCATCCAGATGGGATTGATACGGCGGGGCTGGGGGAGTTGATTTTGGCCAAGCACCGCCACGGAGCTTTGGGTACCGTGAAACTGCGCTTCATCCAACGTTTGGCCAAATTTGCCAACTATGACACCTTCGCGAATCCGGTTTTCGACCGCGGTGAATTTCAAGAAGGCTTACGACCGAACGCGGATTTCATGAACCAGCAAACGGTCACGGTCCAATCCAAAATGAACCCGGGCGCGCCGTCACCTCCGACCGGAGAGGCGGAAGATGCGCCTTTCTGACACCGCTTGCCCCGCTCAATCGCCGTAAATTGCAATCATGTTGACGAAGCGAATGCACCGTGGAGTGTTTGGAATGTTGTTGGCGGTATTCAGCTTATTGAGTTGGAATTCCGCAAATGCCTCTCAATTGCTTATTCCGATGGACGATACTCAATCGAATCATTTGAAGGCCTATGGTTTGGCGTACTGGTTGCTGGAGCGCGACGTGGAAATCGAGTGGCTGTTGAATTACCGAGGTGGAAGTTTCTTGGTTCCAAATTTGACTGTTGCGGTTGAGGAGTGTGTCATTCGCGGAATCAGTCACCAGGTGATCGCAGACGTTCAGGCGCAGCAAATCCTCGGTGAGATTGCACATCCGGAGTCAAATACCGAACGCGTCAAACTGGAGGTCGCGCCGAAAATTGCCGTGTACAGTCCCGATGGTAAACAACCATGGGACGATGCGGTAACGTTGGTATTGACGTACGCTGAGATTCCGTACGATGTGATTTACGATGCGGAAATCATGTCCGGCGCCCTTCCGGTGTACGATTGGCTGCACCTCCATCACGAGGATTTCACCGGTCAATACGGCAAGTTCTACCGTTCGTATCGGAGCGCCGCATGGTACCAAGACGAGGTGGCGCGACAAGAAGGTATGGCGAGGACATTGGGTTTCAATAAGGTCAGTGTGATGAAACGCAACGTAGCCCTTCAAATCCGAGATTTCGTGCTAGGTGGCGGTTTCCTTTTCACGATGTGCTCCGGCACGGACTCCTTCGACATTGCGTTGGCGGCCGAGGACGTGGACATCTGTGAGTCGGTCTTTGACGGGGACGCATTGGATCCGGGAGCGGCGCAAAAATTAGACTTTTCTCGCGGTTTGGCATTCCAAGATTACCAAATCATCACCGACCCGATGGTGTATGAGTTTTCAGACATCGATGCCACCGATGAACATTCCAAAACAAAGCAGTTGAATGACTTCTTCACGCTTTTTGATTTCAGTGCGAAGTGGGACATCATTCCGACAATGCTAACCCAAAGTCACGAGCGCGTGATTCCGGGATTTATGGGCCAAACGACGGCATTTCGCAAGCAGTTCATCCGCCCGGACGTGACCGTGATGGGAGAGACGAAAAGCACACACTCCGCCAAGTACATTCACGGCACGCTTGGGCAAGGCCAGTGGACCTACTACGGTGGGCACGATCCGGAAGATTATCGGCATCTGGTGAACGACCCGCCCACTGACCTCAACCTGCATCCCAATTCAGCTGGATACCGATTGATTCTCAATAACATCCTGTTTCCTGCTGCGCGGAAAAAAGAGCGAAAAACCTGAAGAGAAGAGCGAGCGTCGTCGCTTTAAGACTTGACCATCACGGCTAAGGTGAACAAGAACATGTCCTGTTCCAATTCTTGGAATTGGTAATCCAATGGGCCGTTGGACTTTTTGGCCATGCTGATGAGTCCAAGTCCGGCGCCGCCTTTTTCGGACCAATCGTTGTTACACAAGCGCTCCACATAGCGCACCCGCAATTCTTGGTGAGTCAAACCGTTTACCTCGCTGAGATTGGTGCGCAAGTCCGCAGCCATATCGAAGTCGACCAAGTTGCCCGACCGAATCTGGAACCCAAGGGGCGTTTGTTCAATGGTGAGATAAAGTTGAATTTGTCCCGTGTCATCCACCCATCCATGGCGGCTCACGTTCTGCAAGCACTCAACCAACGTACTCGAAATGCGATGGACCAATTTTCTTTTTGCACCGGATCTGTTCAGTGCATTTTCCGCCATCATCATGAGCGCATCATGGATCTCGGTCGTTAGCGAACCTGCGAAGCTGAGCAACACCCCCCCGTCTCCTTCCGCCGATCGCGCATGCAAGGTGTCTTGCAAGTCCCTGAAGAGGCGATGGGTCTGTTGGAGTGGCGTCATTAGTCCGCTAATTTAGCTAAAGTGTCGACTAAAACGCTTGTTTTGTCGACAAATTAACATCTAGGATAACCAAAAATACGGCAATCACGTCTACTTCACGAGTCGTTTCTGATGATGTTATTCACGAAAAGTGGCGAGTTTTAAAACTTGAAAGAACTGTTTATCAGGCTTCAATCGTGTCAAACCGGCGCAGCCGGTTCTCATTCAGTAAACTGACGCCCTCGGGAGTCTTGATCATTTCATAAAAGTGAGGATGCAGGAAATTAAGGGTGCGCCGGAACGGTTGCTGCTGCAAGTGGCACTTCCACACGAGCAGGGCGAGTCGCTTGGTGGTTTGCCAAGCGTGTTGATTGAATTGACTGGGGCGAGGAAAGCGATCGATCCAAACTTGTGCTGCAGCCAAGTTTTGGATGCTCGAGGTGTTTTGAAAAGCCTGAGGGTTCAATGGAATGGACATAATTGCTCGGTTTGAATGATTTGACCAAACAAACCACGTGAGCCAGTCCGTAAAGAATTTACGTTGCCAATGGGTTGGCAAAAAAAAAGTGCTATTTAATGAATTTGTACTGTGCGAGGCTGGCTTGCAAAGCGGAAGTCAGTTGATCCCGAAGCGATTGCGGTTCCAACACTTCGACCGCTGCTCCCAGTCCCAAAAGAAATTGAACCAACTCATAAGTTACCAGTACATGCAAATGCAATAGGTAATCGCCCGACTCGGTGCGTTCGAGGCGTTGGCTCGCATGGACGGGTTGAGCGAGAAGGTACTCGTATTCCCTGTGATTGCAGCGAACACAAACGTCTTGAGGTTCTTCGGTCATGTTGGAAATGCCGAAACTGTGCCGGAAAAATTGTTCTGCGTCAAAGTCGTTTCGCGCGTTGAAAATCTCGCCGGTTGGCTCCGTGTTTTCCACGCGGTCCAGACCGTATGTTCGGTAACCGGTACGTCCGGGGTTCCAAGCGATGACATACCAGCGGTTGCGATATTCTTTGAGCAGGCAGGGATGCACTGACAAATCAACAGGACCGTCGGAATTGAACTTTCTGTAGCGCATCTTCACCACCTCTCGATTTCGGATCGCTTGGAGGAGTGGCATGAGATGCTCCGAACCCCGGGTTGCCGGTGCGGATTCGAACTGGACCATGGTGTCGATTCCATCGGTTTCCAAATTGGGTGCCATGCGCAACCGGTCATCGATTTTGCCAATGGCCTGTCCGAATTGGGAAAAGACGGGGACGTTTTTGTATTGAACCAAGGTCCGGGCGGCGAAGCGGATGGACTCCAATTCCTCGTCATTGAGTTGGAGGTTGTCAATGGAAAAGTCTTCGTCTTCATAATAATACCCCCGCTCATCCCGGTGATAGGCAATCGGCGCGTGGTACCCGAGGGCTCCATCGTACCGCATTGCATTTAAATCTTTCTCAATGGTGGAGGTGCTGATGCGATCACCATCGCTGCCGTACAGTGCTTCTTCACACGCCATACGCAATTCCTCCTTCGAAGGAAAAGGCCGCGCGTCATTCCGCAAACAGCGGTCAATGGTGCGGTAGCGTATGAGGGCGTACTTATTCGCTGGCATTGAGACCGAAATTACGCATGTACCGCATTCCCCGTTCAATGTAGTCGGGATGAAACGTTGTCGGAATGCCGTTTTCAGGGAGCGGCTTGCCCGTATTGTGCAGGTGAAACGCATCCTTGTATCGTCCGGCCCTCAAAACGTCGCCGTAGGTAAGGTCAATCCACCTTACACCTGCCTCGATGGCATCCTTGCCCCGAATGTCGCGCAGCTGCACATCCAATTGAATGCATTTATACCCCATCAATTGGAACGGACCCCAAGAGGTGGCTAGATTTCGCAAGGCATCATCACTGGCGTCGGCTAAATCCATCGCTGTGATCTGCTCGTAAGCAACTTTCTTTCCATCTCTCACGGCCTTGAGTCGTTCGAATACATGGGACTCGAAACGTTTGCCCGCCGGTTTTCGTCCCCCGGATTCCAATTGAATCAATGCGAGCAAATAGGCTGGAGGCAGTCCATATTCGGCAGCGTAGACGTTCACATCTGATTCGTAATGATTCAGAGTTGCATGTTGTCCCCACCAATCTCCAGGGCGCGTCCAATGGCCTTCAATGCGCCGATCCAACTCCCCCCAAACCCACCACAAAGCCGTCAGGACGATCAGGCCACTTGCGGCCCAGTTCAAACGCTGCCTCATGGAATAACGCGGTCCCATCAAAAAAGAAAAAATGTGGGCAGGTCGTTTTCAATCCAATGGGCAACGGGCTGAAAAACCGGGATGAGCAAAAACCCAGGGAGGAAATTCACCAAGGCAAAGGTTTGGATTTTCAAAAGATCAAGTCCCAACGCAAGGAGCAGGATTCCTCCAAACCCCGTCAAATCTGCAATCAAGATGTCAGACCAAGTAGAACCCCACGTGGCAAAACCCCACGTCAGCGACCCTTGTAAAATGAGCACCGCAGGAGCCGCCCACAAGACGCCTCTGCCCAATGCTGCAGCGAGAAAAGCCGAGCTCACGAAATCCATCGACCCTTTGATGAACAGGACGGTCGCATCACCTTGAAGTCCATCTTGCATGCATCCGATCAGGGTCATGGCTCCAGCGCAAAACAAGACCACGGCTTGAACCAGGGCGGACCCTTCACCGGGGTTTTGGCTTCCGGCCAGGGCTTGGATTCGTCGGTCGAGCTGGAAGGCGTTGCCTAAGACGGCCCCGGCAATCAGGGCGAGGAAGATGGCAAATACCGTTTGAGCGTCCAGGGTCATGCGGATGCCCAGGCTCAGGGTAAACAACCCGAGGCACTGGAACACAACTTGGCGCAAAGATTCGCTCAACCGGCCTCCCAGTGCCAGACCCAATCCCGCCCCCGCGGCGACGGTAACCGTATTGAACAACGTTCCAACCATGCTCCGAAGTTACATTTGCACGAATTACATTCCTCCATGGCAGCGTTGAACTTTGAGATAGAAGGCCAAGACGCGGGTTCCCAGGCCCGTGCTGGGCGAATTACAACGGATCACGGTAGCATCGAGACGCCTATTTTCATGCCAGTCGGTACAGCAGGTACGGTCAAGGCGGTGCCGCAGCGTGATTTGGAGGAGGACATTCGTGCGCAAATCATCTTGGGCAATACGTATCACTTGTATTTGCGACCGGGAACGGAAGTTCTCGAAAAAGCGGGCGGCCTGCATCGGTTCATGCATTGGGACCGGCCCATTTTGACAGACAGCGGCGGTTACCAAGTCTTTAGCCTGTCCGACCGACGCAAGATTACAGAAGAGGGGGTCACCTTCAGTAGCCACATCGACGGGAGCAAGCACCTGTTCAGTCCGGAAGCATCGATGGACATTCAGCGCAGCATCGGTGCGGACATCATCATGGCCTTCGACGAATGCCCTCCGTATCCAAGCGATTACGGCTACGCGCGCGAATCTATGGAGCGAACGCATCGCTGGTTGGATCGCTGCATCAAACACTTAAAGGTATCGCCGGCATTGTACGGATACGATCAGTCGCTCTTTCCCATCGTTCAAGGATCGACCTTCAAAGATTTGCGGGAAGCTTCGGCGCATGCCATTGCGGAACGGGGCGCGCAAGGCAATGCAATCGGAGGGTTGAGTGTCGGTGAACCGCATGAAGACATGTACGCCATGACGGAATTGGTTTGCAACATTTTACCGAAAGACAAGCCGCGCTACCTGATGGGAGTCGGGACTCCGGAAAATCTTTTGGAGAATATGGCGTTGGGAGTGGACATGTTCGATTGTGTCATGCCCACCCGCAATGCCCGCCACGGGCTGCTGTTCACGTGGAACGGGACGTTGAATATGAAAAACGAAAAATGGGCCAATGATCATACGCCCCTCGATCCTGCAGGAACTTCACCGGTAGATCAATTTTATTCCCGGGCTTACGTACGGCATCTGTTGAAGGCCAATGAATACCTTGCCCTGTACATTTGCAGCGTGCACAATTTGGCCTTTTACCTCGAACTCGCGCGGCAAGCACGCCAACACATCCTCGCGGGCGATTTCGCCGCTTGGAAGGCGCAGGTCATCCCCCAATTGAACCAACGACTCTGACGGCATGGGCCGATTCTCCCTCAAGCGCATCGATCGCTACATCGCAAAAAAATTCCTCACCACCTTCTTTTTTATGGTGGTGGTGTTTTGCGTGATTGCGGTGGTTTTTGATTTGATGGAAAATGTGGGCCGGCTTTTGGCAAATCAGGCGCCGCTGTCGGGAACGATTCTCTACTACCTCAGTTTCTGTTTTCACTTTGGGAATTTGCTCAGCGGCTTCATCGTTTTTTTGACCATCATTTGGTTTACCAGCCGGCTTGCGCAGCAAACAGAAATCGTCGCCATGCTGAGCTCGGGCATGAGTTTCAGCCGGTTGATGCGGCCTTACTTCCTGGCTGCTTCGGTGCTTGTGGGATTGTCGTTGCTCATTTCACATTTCATCTTGCCGCGGGCGAATGAGCGAAAGGTGGATTTTGAAATTCAGCACGTGCACGTCAACTTTCACATCAGCGATCAGCACATGTACCGCGAAATATCGCCGGGGGTGATTGCCTATTTCCGCTCGATTACCGTTGATCGCAATACGGGGTACCGGTTTCAACTGGAGCGATGGAGTGACGCGAATCAACTCGAGCAGCGCATCCTAGCCGCCAAAGCGACTTGGTTGGAGGAGGACAGTGTTTGGCGGCTCGTCAACGCTCGTGTCCGCGACATCGCCCCCGACGGGACGGAAAAGCTGCGCTACCTCACCCGCTTGGATACAGCGCTCGACATGCGGATCAGCGACTTCGGCCAACGTGCAGTGATGACTTCCACCCTCACCACGCCGGAACTCGATCGGCACATCGATCGCGAAACGGAGCGAGGCGCCCCGGTGGCTTCCGTCAAATTGGAGCGTTTCGGACGCACGGCCAATCCATTTTCGATTTACGTGCTGATGTTGATTGGGGTTGGAATTGCTGCGCGTAAGTTGCGTGGCGGCATGGGGTATCACCTGTTTTTGGCTGTGGTGACCGGCTTTTTATTCGTTTTCGCATCGAAGATCATCACTGTCTACGCAGCTTCGGTGGTGTTGCCTCCGGACGCTTGGATTTCCGTGGACAATTGGCTGCGCCTCGCGGCATGGCTGCCCAACATCCTTTTCGCTGGTCTTGGTGGGTGGATTTGCTGGAAGGCGCCGAAATAAGCGAAACGATCCTTCACCAAAGCCGACTGCAGTGCCGCATCCAACCGTGTTTTTCTGCAGTTTGGTAGGCGCTCCAAGCGCGCTCTTCATCCTCGAAAATGCCAAAACACGCGCTGCCCGTTCCTGTCATTTGGTGATAAAGTGCGCCTTGCTTTCGCAAGTGTTCGAGCACTTCGTGAATCGCGCGGTGTTGTTTTGCCACCCCCTCCTCAAAATCATTGCACATGACCGAATTCCACCGGGCAATGGAGAGGGCAGGGACTTTTTGCCAATCGATTTCCACGGGGCGTGGTGTGATGTTCGCAAATGCTTCCCCAGTTGCGACGTGGATACCGGGGTGTAAAATCGTGATAAACGCGGGTTGGTTGGTGATGATTGCGGCATCCAGCGGATGAATGTGCTCTCCTCGGCCGGTGACCAAACTGGGTTGAGCGTTCCAAAAAAAAGGGCAGTCGGAGCCCAGTTCAGCGGCATAGGCC
>Ga0255752_10002859_pt1 | contig 18530 bp, 10 predicted proteins | sample 011ome_25_FD_179952 | JGI IMG/M metagenome (GOLD analysis project Ga0255752, IMG submission 179952) | Coastal salt marsh microbial communities from the Groves Creek Marsh, Skidaway Island, Georgia - 011512CT metaG (version 2) | ecosystem: Environmental > Aquatic > Marine > Intertidal zone >... | reverse complement strand
TTCTACTCTCCAAATTTCTAATAAACTTGTTTATTGTGCTATTATCTTCTGCTCTTTCGGCCGCCTTTAATGCCGCTTCTATATCTGATTTAATTTTATCACGTCTTGATTTTTCTTGATTCTCAATAGTTAAATAGTGAGCACCTGTTCCTGAACCACTAAAACTTGGATTTTTAAATTTAAATTTAATTTCATCTGCAGATAAACTAAAACTAAAAATTGAAAATAAGAATGCTACTGGTAAAATAAATTTCATTTTTTCTTCCCTTCTTGTTTCTCTAGAGCCTCTTTTTGTTTGGCTTGCTCTAGAATTTTTTGTGTTGCTTTGTATTCTAAAACAACATTAACTTTTTGTTGTAGTCGTATCATATCTTGATCTAACATACGAGTTTTGTCTATGACTCTGATTAATGCAAAATGCATTTCTTCTAAGGCTGGGTCGATGTGTTCACCGATGAAATTCCAAATAAAATATATAAAGTAACCAAGTCCTACAGTCATTACAACTGGAAAACCAAATTCAGAAATTAATGCACCTAGATCCATTAATCTCTCCTAGCATCAACCTTACCGTCTTCGACGAAGTTTTCTGCTCTTGCGATACGTTCTATATCTGGTCTTAATTCTAAGGCACTACTAACTAGCAAATCAATTTTCATCATTTCATTACTCATTGTACTTGCTCTTGCTTCTAAACTTTTACAAAAAATTGTTAAAGTTTTTACTTGGTCAACAATACCTTCCATTATTTGTTTTATTACTAAAAAGATAAAAAACCCCATTGCCATACTACCGGCGATTGGTGCTCCTACCTCGGCTATCAACTTAAAGATATCTTCCATACTCCTACTCTGTTTTTATTTTTATTGTTTTTACTACTGTGTGTACTACTATTTATCGGATCCAGGTCCAAAAAAAAGCACTCCGAAGAGTGCTTTTTTATTAAGTTTTATTAAGTTCTTATTCTTACATCATATTGACAAGCACTTCAATAACACCTGCATCGTCGCCGTCTTTAGAACTAATTGCTTTACCAATAATTCTTCCTGCTGGAGCATCGTTATCTGCTTTTGCGTGTCCTTCGACATCTGAAGTAACCATCAAGTCACCTTTTGCAACTGGACCAACTACCTTACAAGGTACTCTTCCTGCTAATGCAATAGATTGACCTTCAGCCGCTGAGTTCATCAAATATGCTGGATCGGTTGAAACAACACCTGCTACTGCGTGACTTAACTCGCTATCACAAGATGTAACTTCCTTCTCACCACCAAAACAAACTACTGTGCCTGGTTCCAAGTCTTTATCAGTTGCGTACACCTCAGCCAAATCCGCATAACGGGCCGATGTTGCTGTACCTTGGAAAAGGTTAGCATAAATGTCACCACTACTATCTCTAGCAACAACTTTACTTGCTGTTGCGGCAGTAGTTGCATCTACGGCTATACTGTCTGCGGCTACATTAATGTATGATCCTGCGCCAACATTAAGTGTAACTGTTCCTGATGTACCGCCATTAGTTAAACCATTACCTGCAGTAACTCCAGTTATGTCACCAACGTTAGTTGTGTAACCATAACTTAGAATTTTATCTTCAATTGCCGCGGAAGTCATAAATGATGTATCATTATTTGCAAAAGATTCACCACTTGTTTGAACAGCCGCACCAGCAAAGTCTGATACTGCTAAGTCTGGTAATCTAGCACTTGCTAGTGTACCTGAACTAATGTTACTTGCGTTTGTAGTATCAGTTGTGGCTGAACTTGCCAACCCACTAACTGCTGAACTGGCTATAGCAATGTCAACACTACTTGCTCCAGTTACTCTACCATATGCATCTACTACTACCTGTGCAACACTATCAGCATCGCCGTAAGTACCAGCACTAACACCAGATGTTGCTAATGAAAGACCTGTGCCTGATAAACTTAATCCTGTTCCTGCTGACATCCAAGTTACATAACCTGCTGAGTCGTCCCAGAATAAAATTCTATCTGCACCCGGATCTGTTAGGTCTTCAATACCTAATAAATCTGCTGATACAGTAACAGCCGCAGTTTCTGAACCACTGCCACTTACTGATATACCGTCACCAGCGGCAACCGTTGCCACATAGTTTCCAGTTGTGTCTGTGCCTAAAGCAACATTGTTGCTTCCAACTGTAGTAGAAATTGTAACATCACCTAAGTTAGTAACTGTAGCAGAACCTGATACGTCACCACTTAAAGTAATTGTAAAGTCATCTACGTCAAAGTCAATTGTTCCATCTGCATCTTGATAAACAGCACTAATGCCGCTTTCAGTGTTGCCTGTGAACATTGCACCTGCGATGTCTTGAATTTCTTCTGTACTTGGTCCAGTATAAGTAAATGTTCCTGAACTGTAAGTTAAAGATCCAAGTCCGCCTGTATCACTTGCCGCAAAATAGCCTTCTACTGTTGATTCTAAATCACTAATTGCTGAACTAGTAATTGCTACATCGGCTGTACCAGCCGCTGTTAGTCTACCATAAGCATCAACTGTGAATGTTGGAATAGTATCTGCATCACCATAACTTCCTGCACTTACACCTGAGTTTGCTAAACTTAAATCAATCGCACCGTCACCTGCGTCATCATATGATGCAGTAATACCAGTGTGAGAGCCATTAGTCACAATCTGTGCTGAGGCAATATCTTCGATTTCTTCAGTTGTAGGACCCTGATAAGTGTAAACACCGTTAGAGTATGAGAAACTTCCTAAGCCACCACTGTCAGTAGCACTGAATAATGCTTCTACGGCACTTTCAAAGTTATTAACTTGTGATGCTGGAATACTAATGTCAACATCACTTGCTGATGTAATACGTCCATAAAGGTCAACCGACACCTGAGCAATGCTGTTAGCATCACCGTAAGTACCAGCACTAACACCTGATGAAGGTAATCTACCTGCATTTAATGTACCTGCATTAATATTTGTTGCGTTTCTGTAATACGATCCTTCTTGTCCATCTAACGTGTCTGCGTCTAGTCCGTTTCCAGAACCTTCGTCAGCAGTTGTTAGAAGTTTGTAATAGTTAGAACCATCGCTTGTTACTTGCCATTGGTCATCGCCTTCGTCCCATTTAAGGAATACGTCAGCACTAGAACCCCTGTTTACCTGTAACCCTGCATCTGCACTTGGAGTGCCTGTTGCGTCTCTGTTTAGTTCGATAATATTATCTGCTAAACTTGTGGTTTCGGAATTAACAATCGTTTGTGTTCCTTGAACAATCAAATTACCTGTAATAGTAACGTTTGCATCAAATGTTTCGTTAGCATTTGTTCTAGCAACTGTACTGTCTACTGATAATGAGTGAGAAATACCTTCACCAGATGTAGCACCTGTTGAATCTATACCGTCACCGCCTGTAATTGTTCCTACATAATTACCTGATGTATGTGTTCCTAAAGTTAAGTTAGGCGTATTCGAACTTGCCGCAGTAATACGACCTTGTTGGTCTACTGTGAAACTTGGAATACTTGCAGTACCGCCATAACTACCAGTTGAAACTGCTGTGTTATCTAGATCAATACTTGACCCAGTTAATGTTAAAGCCGTTCCTGCTGTTAAATATGTTAATCCGTCTACATAAGCCTTTCTTGTAGCATCGTTGGCTTGAACTGGAGCACCTAAATTATTAATGTAGTTGCTGTTCATATTGATGTTGCCACCTTGTAAAGTGTCACCACCGCCTACTGTACTAATACTTTTACCTGCCGCTATTTGGACATCTGATTTAAATTCAATAGCACTGGATCCTGAATTGATTTCAACGGAACCACCACCTGATGTAATAATCGAGATGTTCTGACCTGAGTCAGCAGAAATACTGATAGTACCTGAGTCATCTTCAATAACTTTAGTACCATTAACGTATAAAGATCCTGGTCCGATGTATACATCTTTCCAGAAATTCGAAGCACTACCTAAACTGTGAACGTTGTTTGCACTAGGTTCTAAATTACCTGCCCAACCTGTTCCACCTGCTGTTACATCGTAGTATGCTTCATTAACTTCAATATCGTTTGAATTAACACTAATACCGTTACCAGCACCAATGTTAAGTGTTACAGTTCCGTCTGTTCCGCCGCCAGTTAAACCTGATCCTGCTGTAACTCCTGTTACATAACCAGTATCTGTTAAACTTAATTGACCGCCTGAAGCAGTAAGACCTGTACCAGCAATTCCTGAAACTAAATCAGCAATGCTTTCTTTCTTTGAACTGTTGTCTGTAGCATCAATAAGTGCAATGCTGTCTGCACTTACATCTACTGTTGCCGCTGTTAGTTCGTTAAGGTCAAGTGCTAGTGAAACAGCACCTGAAGTACCGCCTCCACTTAAACCATCACCTGCTGTAACACTTTCAATGTCACCAGCATCGTTAGTAAAACTGAATTCACCAGTTGAACTATCGTAACTGAGGTCTCCGCCTGCACTAAACAGACCTTTAATATAATCATCATCTGTTACAATATCATTAGCATTTACAGTAATACCGTTTCCACCTACTACGTCTAAAGTAAGGTCTCCACTTGAACCACCGCCAGTTAAACCAGCACCTGCTGTAACTGAACTAACGTCAGCAGTTGAACTTAAAACACCATTTGTTGCTGTTAAGTTTGTACCTGCTATTGCTGTAATAAAGTCTGCAATTGATTCTTTCTTTGAACTGTTATCAGTAGCATCAATGATTGCAAAACTGTCGTTTGCTACATCAATTGAAGCGGCTGTTAATTCGTTCAAGTCTAATGCTAGTGAAACAGTACCAGATGTACCACCTCCGCTAAGACCATCACCTGCAGTAACGCCTTCTATATCACCTGCATCATTAGTGAAACTAAATGTACCAGTTGAACTATCGTAACTTAAATCACCACCAGCACTAAACATACCTCTAATTTCTGATGTATCACCTGTAATAGCACCTGTTGAACTATCATAGTTCACACCACTGCTACCACTAAAGTGTGCTCTAACTTCTGAAGCACTTGGTCCAGTATATGTAAATACACCTGTTGTATTGTTATATGCTAAACTTCCATCTCCACCTGAATCAGTAACACTAAAAAGTGCTTCTACTTGGGTTACAGTTAAAAGGTCGTTATATGTAGAACCATCGTTTGTGAACTGCCATTTGTCATCGCCTTCATCAAACTGTAATCTTACGTTTGTTGAGGAACCACGTTCAATTTCTATACCAGCATCTTGTGATGGTGTGCCTGATTCATTATTGTTTAAAACAATAATATTATCATCAACAGTTAATGTTTCTGTATTAACCGTTGTTTGCGTACCATTTACAGTTAAGTTACCTGATACAATAATGTCGTTACTAAATGTTTTTTCACCAGCAATTGACTGTGTGCCAGTTGTTCTTACAACTGAACTATCCACAGCAAAACTTCTAGAAGCAGTAATATCACCACCTCCACTTAGACCATCACCTGCTGTTAATGTAACACCACTATGGTCAATGTGTTCGTTTGCTACGAAACCACTTAGGTTATCGTGAACAATAGCACTATCATCTGTGCTAAGAGTAACAGTACCTGATGTACCTCCTCCACTTAAACCGGTGCCTGCTGTAACACCTTCTATATCACCTGCATCATTAGTAAAACTAATAACACCTGTGCTGTTGTCATATGAAATGTCGCCACTTGCACTGAACAATCCTCTAACATCTGCATTGGTAAGTTCGATATCATCTGCATTTACAGTAATACCAAATCCACCAACAACATTTACGGTTGCATCACCTGATGATGCACCACCAGTTAAACCAGCACCTGCTGTAATGGCAGTGATGTCACCTTCACCAAGAGCAGTGATTTCGGAGTACTTAGCAAGTCTATGACCACCTGCTGTACTACCATCGTGAACTCTTAGTGTATTGTTAGTTGTATCTACCGTTATCTCACCTGCGAGACCAGTAAAAGAATTATGTTCAACCGCCGTGCCTCTTCTTCTTTGAATTGCATAAGCCATTGTTTTTTTCTCCTAAAACATATATGTTATTTTGTACACACGACCTGAACGGTCAAAGTTTTTATTGTACGAGGGTGTGCTTGAACTTTTAAAGGTACTGCTTCAAATACCTATTCTACACATAGAAGCATTTGTATATATTTATCGTATTTGCTGTTTTTTAAGTAATTAAACTAAGATTTCAATTACACCAGGAGCGGCTTCTGTTTTAGTTTCCAATGCTCTACCAATAATTTGTAATGGACTTAGCGAGTTAGGATCTGCGGCAACCATACCGTGACCTGGAGTATCACTTGCTATAATCACATCACCTTTTTTGACAACGCCTGCCACTTTGCAAGGTACCCTTCCACGTAATGCTACTGCTACAATATTGTTTCCGTTTAAATCTGAATTCATCAAATATGCTGGGTCAGTTGAAACAACGCCTACTACTGCAAAATTTCCTGGTTCTTCAGATATTGTTACTTCTTCTTTTCCGCCAATTACTAAAACAGTACCTGCTTCATAGTTTGCGTCCGCTGTATAATTCTCTGCCAAATCCGCATAACGAGCCGAGGTTGCTGTTCCTTGGAATAAATTTGCATACAGGTCACCACTACTATCACGTGCCGCTATTTTACTTGCTGTTGCGGCTGTTGTGGCATCTACGGCTATATCGTTTGCATTTACGTTTATATAACTTCCTGCTCCAACATTCAGTGTAACTGTTCCTGATGTCCCACCATCTGTTAAACCGTTGCCGGCACTTACACCTGTTATGTCACCAACGTTAGTGGTATATCCATAACTTAGTATTTTGTCTTGTACTGCGTCGGCTGTCATTAATACAGTATCACTATCAACAAATGATTCTGAGCCTGTCTGTATAGCCGCTCCGGCAAAGTCTGCCACTGTTAAATCAGGAAGTCTAGCACTTGCTAAAGTACCTGAACTGATGTTACTTGCATTGGTTGTATCTGTTGTTGCGGAAGTTGCCAACCCACTAACAGCACTACTGGAAATTGCTATGGATGTCGCCGCCGCGGCAGTTAATTGTCCTTGTGCATTTACTGTAAATGTTGCAACTGCATCTGCACCGCCATATGAACCTGCACTAACTGTTGTGTTATCAATATCTATTGTGGCATCACCACTAGTTGCTCCACCTGTTAACCCTGTTCCTGCCACAACGGATGTGATGTCACCTATATTGTTTGTAAATCCTGCATCGTTATTCCATCTTGAAATATTTAAAACATTTGCGGCTACTTTTCTCGATACTCCGTCATCGCCTACTACAACAATTTTATCTGCATTACTGCTTACACCACTTGATAATTCATCACCGTCAAATGATAATGTTTTTGAAAATGATCCAGAAGTTTCTGAACCGCCGCCACTTAAACCATTACCTGCTAAAACCTCTACACTGGTTATGTCTCCTGTATTAGAAGTAAATCCTGCATCGTTATTGAATGCTGAAAGTTTAATTTCACTTGCGGCTTTTCTGCTTTCTGTAGTACCGTCTTGTAAAATAAATTCTGTGGTACCTGATATGTCTGAAGTCATATCTGTAAGTTCACTAAAGTCTAATGCTAATGTTACATCACCACTTGAACCTCCTCCTGCAAGACCTATTCCTGCAACAACTTCACTGATGTCTCCTGCGTCATTAGTAAAACTAAAAACACCTGTACTACTGTCGTAACTTAAATCTCCACCTGCACTAAATAATCCTCTTACATCACCATTTGCTAGTTCAATATCATCTGCATTTACAGTGATACCAAATCCACCCACTACATCAAGTGTTGCACTTCCACTAGTTGCTCCTCCAGTTAAACCAGAACCTGCAACAACTTCACTGATGTCGCCGACTTCTGTTAAACTTAATACACCTGTACTACTGTTATATGACAAAGGTGCTGTTGCACTTATACTTGCTCTTGCTCTAGCCTGTGTAAAGTATAAGTTACTTCCTTCTGCAATATCGCCTGTATCTTTTGTGGCTAATCTTGTATCAATGGCACTATTTGCTCTAGCCGTTGTATAATATAAATTTGTTCCTTCTGTAATGTTTGTGGTGCTTAAACTTACCGCACCTGTTAACCCGTTTACACTATTAACACTTTCACTGAATGTAATAACACCAGTACCACTACTGTAACTTAAATCTCCACTTACACTGATTGCCGCTCTATAATCACTAACACCTGGGCCTGCATATGTAAATGCTCCTGTACCACTACTGTAACTTAATGATCCGTCTCCACTACTGGTAGCACTAAACAGTCCTCTAATTTCTGATTGGTTAACTTCTATGTTGTTTGCATTTACAGTAATACCTGTTCCGCCAACTACATCAATTGTTCTACTTGCGGCTATTGTTCCGCCGCCTGTTAAACCGTCTCCTGCTGTTATGGTAACACCGCTGTGGTCAATATGTTCATTTGCCACAAAGTTTGTTAAAACATCGTGGTCAATAGTTGCTGAGTTTAAACTGAAACTAACAGCAGTTGCATTGGAACTAATAGTAATACCTGTGCCGCCTGCCATTTGTTTAATTCCATTAAACACATCTAAACCAACAACTCGTTGTCCTGCTAGTAAGGATTCTCCGCCGTCACCAACAAGTCCACCATAGGAATATGTAACACCGGCGTTTGCTCTTTCAACTGCTCCTACTGATGATGTAGGCGTTAATTCCCTAATACCTGAACCAGGAGTTTCTACAAACACTTGGTCTCCACTTAGGAATATAGCACGGTCTGTTGAACTGTTTGCATTTGGAATAAGCAGTTCAGTACTGACTGCTACACTACTTAATCCTGTCATATTGCCTGTGTAGTTAGGCAATGTTGTTCCTGTTACTCTGGAATCAACTTTAGCATCTGTATAATAAAAATTTGTCGAACCTTCTGCTAAGTCATCTGTGTTTTTTGGTAATGGATAGTCTGTTGATCCATCATTCGTGAACTCCCATCTGTCGTCTGTTTCGTCCCATTTAATATAAACATCTGCTGATGGATTAGGTCTATCTACTTTTAAATGAGAATCTTGAGCAACGTTACCACTGTTCATAGTGATGTCTGCGTTCTCAACTATTAAATCTGTTTGCGTAACTGAGTTTAATGTACCTGTTACGTCTAAGTTACCTGTAACAGTAAATGCTGGAACTGTTGCTCCACTTAAATCTACTGTGCCTGTAAATGTTTTTGTACCTGCAATACTTTGGTTACCTGTTGTTCTTATAACACTACTGTCAACTGCAAAACTTCTTGAAGTGGTAATATCGCCACCTCCACTTAAACCGTCACCTGCTGTTAATGTAACACCACTATGGTCAATATGTTCGTTTGCAACAAAGCCACTTAAACTGTCGTGAAGTATGGCTACATCTGTTGCACTTGTTAGTTGCCCTTGAGCATTAACTGTGAATTGACCTACTGCTGTAGCACTTCCATATGTTGCGGCAGTTACACCACTATTAGTAATACTGATGTCACCAGCACTATATGTAATACCTGTTCCGCCTACTAAGTGAGCATCTATTCTTGCTTCTGCCTCAGATTGAGTTGGCCCAGTGTATGTCATTACACCGTTGCTGTAACTAAATGATCCATCACCGCCTGCATCAACTGAACTGAATAGTCCTTTTATGTGAGTGTCGTCTGTGGCGATTACTCCAGTACCGCTACTGTAAGTAATGCCTGTGCCTCCTGATACAGCACCTCTATAATCACTTGTACCTGGTCCTGTATATGTGAAGTCTCCTGTTGCACTATTATAGGTTAAACTTCCATCTCCGCTAGTAACGGCATCTACCGCCGCTCTTACTCTAGCATCAGTATAATATAAATTTGATCCTTCACTTATGTCGTCTGTGTCGCCACTCAATTGACTTAATGCTGTTGGAACACTTGCAGGTGTAAATGTAAATACACCATTGCTGTATGCTAATGCTCCATTACCACTTGCTGAATTAGTAGTTAAACTAAACAATGCTTCTGCGGCTGTTTCAAAATTTGTAACTTGGTTAGCAAGAATGTTTATTTCATTTACTGCCGCGGCAGTTACTAAACCTTTACCATTAACTTGAATTCTTGCTACGTGGGTAGCATTACCATAAGTTCCTACGTCAGTGTTTACAGTTGCTAATGTTCCTGTTAAACTAGGTGCTGATGTATTAGCATTTAAACCTAATGATACACTACCTGAGACGTCGCCTGTTAGTGTTAAAGTTCTATCGTTAAGTAATGCTCCGGCGTTAGTTGCTGTACCTGATAAGTTACCTGTAAAGCCACCGCCTCCAATAGAGCCACCACCGTTAATAATAATTTGTTGACCTGAGCCAACATAAAAGTTTCCTTCTGCTGGTTTATCGAATACAATATTTCCTGAAGCACCGTAACTGATGTCTGCATTGCTTGATGCATTTCCTAGTCTTAGAGTTCCTGTTGCCGCATCGTTGTCTGCATTTATGGCATAAGTGTCTGCACTATTAAGTGTAATTGTATCGTTTAAGTATGTTGTGGTTCCACTAACTACTAAGTTACCACCTACTGTGAAAGTACCATTTTGAGGATTAAAACTTATATCCCCTTGTGGATTAAAAACTGATTTATCTGCCATTTAAGAAACTCCTAATTACAAGTATTTATCATATTGTAGCAAATTTTTTACAGTCAAAAAAAAGCACTCCGAAGAGTGCTTTTTAGTATTCAAAAATTGAATTAAATTCTTATTTGAATGATACGTTTGAAAGTGCAATTTCACCGACATAGTCAGCCGCGTTACCCAATGAACTTGCTGTGTTAGTAAGTTCTAAGTAACCGTATCTTGTCATAAATGAAACTACTGGTTCAAAACTGTTTGGATCCATAACTGGTCCTGTGCTCATTAAAGGAATATATGGGCAATAGAACGCAGGTGCGTCTGTTTCGCTTGATCCTTTATAACCAACTAAAACAGAACCACCGTCTGCTTGATATTGGTCTACAAACACTTTAATAGTACCGTTAAGTGTACCAACTAATTTGCTGTTTGAAGGTGCATCAAATGATCCTTCAGTTGTTCTTGCAAAAGTAGAAGTTGTCGCACTTTGTAAAATTGTTAATGCTTCTGGTGAAACAACAACATAGTTACCTGCGCCTCTTCTTGTTCTTGCCGCAATTAAGTTAGCCGCTCTGTTGATTCCGATTGCTAGTACGGCGTGTTTATCACCGATGAATGCTGGAGTTCCTGTAATGTTACCTGAACTTGCATCGAAGTCTAATGTATCAACTGTTGGTGCTAGAGATCTGAGGTTGCCAAGCATTTCTTGGTCGATTTCAACCGCGATTTCTTGTGCAAGTGCCTGCATAATTTCTGCTTCAACATCAACACCGTGCATAGAATTGGCATCTTGAGCACTCTCAAAAGTCCATCTAGCACTTAGACGTCTAGTTTTCGCTTCAACTGTTTGTTTTAAGATTTGAACACTCATTTTTCTACCTGCTGAACCTTCAGCCGCCGCTGTTGCGTCTGGTGATCCTGCGTATGTAGATGCTAGTTTGAATGGTGAAAGTGCTTCGTCTCCTGCACTTGCTCCACCGCCACTTTCTGCGTATCTAACTCTTAATGTGTGAATTTGACCTACTGGTCCGGTCATTGGCTGTACCCCTAACAATTCGTTAGAAATCAAAGAAGGTAAAACCCTTCTGATTAAAGGTAGCATAACCTTGTTTAATGTTGCAATATTACCCGCCATTGTAGCACCTGAAGAAGCCGCCTCTTGGAGTTGTACTTTAGAATTTTCTAAAATAGTTTCCATAGTTGTCTTCTTGCTACCATTTAAACCCTCTAAAAGAGCGTCTTTAGTTGCGGACCAATTGCTTTCAAATAATGCTTCTGCCATTATATTTCTCCTTAGTTTAGTCCTGCTAGTTTTCTGATTTCGTCTAATGCGACTACGTCATTGTTAGTTGCTTCTTGCTCATTGCTGGCAGGTGCAACCCTGTTACCAGTGTGTTCTGTAGTTTTCACTGATTCGTTAAGTGCTTTCTTTTCTGTTCTTACTGCTGAGTCCTCATTGAGTACACTTGGTAAATACTTATTAAAAGCCTGTTCTAATTTGTCTGTTTGAACTGATTCTAACAATTCAACCATAATTTCTTTTTTCTCTTTGTTAAGCGGAGTCATTAATTTGTTTAATGTCTCGTTGCGTTGATACTTATCTTCCGCAATTCTTAACTTAGAGATGTTTTCTTCATTCTGCTTAGTAGATTCTTCTAATTTTACTTTTGCTTCTTCGACTGCATTTTGCATTTCTGCCATCTCGTCTCTAATCTTCTTCACTTCTGAATTTTCATTGAGGTAAGATGATGCATACTCAGATGCAACTGATTCAAAAATTCTTCTACCAAAATCATTTTGCCTTGCCGCTTTGATGTCGTCTCTGTATTGACTAATTTCATTATTAATGATTTTAGTAATAGTAGATTCAACTTTTCCAGCCGCTTTCTTAATGAATTGCTCTTTAGATTCTGCAAGTTTCTTACGACCTTCAGCAATCAATTGAACTTTTTTCTCAACTAACTCCTGTTTGTCTTTATGAAACTCTTGGATTTCATCAGCAACTTGTTCAATTACAAAGTTTTCTAACTTACCGATATTTGCTTTATGCGAATCTCTGTCTGCTTTCAACTCTTTGATTTCATTTGCTAATGTTTCTGTTACAAACTTGTCTAATAATTTTGCGTGAGCACCGATAGATTCTTTATATTTGACTCTATCGCTTACTAGTGCTTGTTTGTCCTGTGCGAATTCTTTGATTTCTTCTGCCAGTGCTTCGGAAATGAATGTGTCCATTGCTTCAACGATTTGAGCCTTGTCGTGTTCAAATCTTTGAGCGAACTCTTCCCTTAACTCTGCTGTGATGTCATCACGTGCTTCGCTTAGTTGAGCATTCCACGCCGATTGAATCTCACTTCTTGCCTCTTCAGACAATGTGCTTGATTCTAATAGGTCATTAAATGTTGTCGCCATATGCTCTCTCCTATTTCAGATTAAGTTCACGAATGAAATTTAGTATTTCTCGTGATAAATGTTTTTGTGCGCCTTTATCGTGTGTAACCGCTTCGGCGAGTTCGTGTATTACGCCACCGCCTTGCATATTAAATAAACTCTCTCTAATCGCCTTAGGGTAGGCATCCGGGGCACTAGGTTGTGCTACGATGTCTACAGTAACTATATCAAAGTCCGACACACGTCCGGACTCGTTTACATTACCGCTACCCCTACTAGATACTCCTAACTTTGCACCACTTGTAAGTAGTGTTTTAGCAATATTACCCATAGGCGTATCTAAGAGTTTTAGTTTACCATAGCCGTTTGATTCTTGCATTTCCATACTGGTAATCATATGACTACATCTGTCTAAATTAATTTGTAACTCTTCTGGGTGATCTAACTCTCCCAAAACAGTTTCTCCTTCACCTAGACGGTCTTGTATGGATTTAACGGCTCTTGCTATCTCATTGGTAGGATATACCCTACCGTTTTGATTCTTTACGTCACCTTGAATAAAAAGACCACTCATAACTAGATCCTTACCATCGTTACTGCTTTCTACTAAAAGATTTGCTTTAGCAGGGGAGTAATATTCGTATAGTTTTCTAGTCATCGTTTTCTACCTTTTTATTAAAAAGTCTTATCCACTGATAGGACTTTTACCACCGTCACTTTCGTCACCTTTTGGTGCTGGTGCGGCTTTTGGTTCTTCTCCAATGTTGTCACTTGGTGTATGGTCTTTGGCACTTTCGCCTTTAACACTTTCTTCGCCACCGTGTGATACGTTGTCTTTTGCTGATGCTCCTGCATCAAATGTTTGTTTTGGCTTAGAACTCAAAGGACTTTTACCGCCACTTTGTGCTTCTTTGCTTTTAACCAATGAAGCCTTGTCGTCTTGAAGTTTAGTTGCTTCTTCAATTGCTTCTTCTTCAACTTCTTCAGATTCAAAGCCAAGTTCTGCTTCTAATTCATCTTCTGAATCTTCAACTTCCTCTTCTGCTTCGTTATCGTCTGACATAAGTTTTTCAAATTCTGCTCTTAAATCATCTAACTGATCTTCAATGTCGTCGACTCTGTCTTCAATTTCTTCTTCACCGTCGTCATCTGACTCTACGTCATCTAATTCTGGTTCCATTTCCATTTCTTCTTCACCGTCAACTTCTTCGATACTTGATTCTTCTTGGTCAATTTCTTGTTCAATTTCGTCTAGTAAGTCTTCGCTTTCTGCTCCGCCTACTGTTTCTTCGACAGCCTCTTCTTCAGATTCTTCAGCCTCTTCAACTGCCTCTTCTTCAGATTCTTCTGCTTCTTCTACTGTTTCTTCTTCTACAGCCTCTTCTTCATCTAATAGACTTTCATAAACATCACGTGCTTTTTCCACCATAAAATCGTGAACTAGTTCTTTCGCTTTGTCCTGTTCGTCGGCAAGAAGATGCTCTAAAACTTGTTCTAGTTTTGTTTTATCTGACATCGTAGCCTCTCCGTATTAATAAGTTCTTGTGTTAGTATTACTTAATCAGAATAGTACTGATTTACTAACATCTAATAGTATTTAATGTTATGTGATGTTTTTATAGTTAAATAGTGTGTTTTTGAACTATTTTTGGTGTTTTTTCGCAGAAAAGGGTATTTCTGAACGAAATTATGTTAAATTAGACCGCCGCCCATTCCGCCTGCGTTGGGGTCTTGTTTCTTATAAATCTTTTGAACAAACTCTTTACGAGATTCCATTTCACTTTTCTTAAAAAGTTTTATCCTTTTAAGTTTATTCAAATTCTCTAAACTTAACTTAGGCTTTCTAGTGTCATCTAAGTCATACTTATTTATCGAATCTGCGTCTGGATTGTAAAATTCATTTAATCTCATTTATATTCCTGGCTCTGTTCCTGGCTCAGTAGTATTTATGTCTCCTGTGCCTGCTAGTGGATCTTGAGGCATTCCAGCAGTATCTAATTCTGGCCCTAATTCAGGAGTTAAGCCTGCATCAACCTGAGGTGTTACTCCCACTTGTCGCAAGTTATCTCCGTCTGGAGCAACAAAATCTTCACCGTTTTCTTCTCTCCAAAGTTTTTCGTTTTCTAGTATTTCTTTTTCACTTAAACCTAAATACTTCTTGAGTTTAAATTGTGTACTTAGATATGGCAAGCCTTCTAACTGTCCAAATACTTGTGCTCTTGCAGTATCTATTTCTAGTTCTCTGTAATTAGCAAAGTTCTGAGCATCTGCAAAGTTAAGGTTAAACAGTCCTGCATCAATTTCAAAACCACTGTTTTTTAGATACCTTTTAAACTCTCTGTCAATTTCTCTTATAATAGTGTTTTGTAATCTTTGACAGTATTTTGTAAATCTGTATTCTTGTATATATGCTACACCCACTTTACCATCATTATATGTACCGGTGCCATCATCTGGGCCTGTTGGCAAATAACTGGTTGGTATTCTCAAACCTCTTAACAGTTTGTTATTAAAGTATTTTAAGTCGTCAATCTCACCTAAGTTATCTCCACCTGGTAATGTATCAACTTTACTACCTCTGCCTTCTGCTGTTGTGGCAAAGAAATAATCTTCTAACATACTCATTGGATTATAACTGCTGTCCATAGCATTTCCGCCTTGACTGTTTTTGCTTGGTATACGTTTTTGCTGTACTTCGTATCTTACTTTTTCCAAGTATTGCTGTGCTTTGTGAGGAGGCATATTACCTACGTCAATAAAGAACACACGTCTTTCTGGTGCTCTGTGTACTCTGTATATAATAATCGAATCTTCTAATAACTCTTTTTGCTTGAATACTTTGAAAATAGGATCTAATATACTGCTACCAAAGGGCCAAGTAGGTTCCATACCTTCTGCTAAACTTAAATGTACAACGTGTTCTGCTGGAATAGGCATACTAGTACTCGATGAACCGTGGTCAGTACCTTGTATGTACCCTGCTGTTGATGTAGGATTTGAATAGTCTGTTAATATAGCACCACTTCCATATGGTCTGTTATGACTAGGTGCATAGTTAGTTGCGGCTAAGTCTTTTAAATGGAAGTCTATGTTTTTAATAAAGTAAGCATCTATCTTTTTCCCTTTGCTTTCGTTTACAACGACTTTTTCTACGTTTGCAGGGTCCACCCAATACAACTTAAATGTCTCTGGATCTCTTATAAAAATTTGGTCACCGTACTTTACAGTACCTCTAAACATTCCAAATGCTCTTCTATTGAGTTGATTTAATCTACACCATTGCTCTAATTTGGAATTAATAATGCTAACTTCACTGTCACTTGGATCATCATTGTATTGTATCTCAAACGGTGTCTTACTTTTATCACTCACTTGAGTACTAAATTCTGATATAGTGTCTAGTGCCGCATTTACTTCCAAATCTCTATCCATTTGGTCATACTGCATATATCTCATCAATCTGTCTGGTGAGCCTTGATAAACTTCAGGTAACCAACTGCTGTACCTACTAGTTGCAGATGCACCGTAAGAATCTGAATTCTGTGCTGGGTTAGTGCCGTACGGCAATCCTGCGTTATCTACTGGTGTAAAATATTTTTTCCAACTCATATATTTCTCTTATAGTGTTTTATATTACTATATTTATCAATTGATGTCAATCGAAACGATTGTTGTGGCTGGAGTGCTGTTACATATCTCTGAGATAGCCGAGTATTTGTCTAAGATAATTTGCTTGTTGCTCTTGAAGAATCGCTGTACGCAAATCTTGATCTACGTTATTAGTGTTTTGTGCGTTCAGCAATGCTTGTTGCTGTATAAATTTATCTGACCCTTCTTCATAGGTAGCATCCATATCTATACCTAATGCGTCTGCAGAATTTTTAATTTTTTCTGCTTGTCGGTTTTTAATTTTTTCTATATCTTTTTCAATTCTTTTTCTGCCGGTTTTAGATGTTGCTCTTGATAAATCTTCTTCTAGAATACTTAATTGTGTGTCTAGATATTTGTCTTCTGCACTCATACTTTCTAACAGTATATTGGCAAATTTTTCAGAACTGGTTGAAACTGCCGCATCCACTCCTGCTCCAAATGGAACAATAAACTTGTCTGTTAAAACTTGTTTGTACTGATTAATATTGGATCCATCGGATCTCAATTCTTCAATTTGTTCCACAGTCATTGCGGCTATATTTCCGATTTTGTCGCCAATCATTTGCCCCACAGATGTAGTTACAAATCCTACTGGCCCTAGGAAGAATCCTAATGCACCAATGGCGGCTCCTACTGTACCACCAATTCCTTCACTTCTGTTTGTATAAGTATCAATTAATTCAGCACCTGACTTTTTAGTTCCATCTTGTAAGCCTTGATACAAATCAGTTCCTAATTCAAAACCAGCGAAACCCATACTTGCTGGACCTAAGAATCTACTGCCGGCACTTATTGCCTTGCCGGCTGGGTTATTGCTCATAAAGTTTAAAGCAGTAGTTCCTGCTCTAGTGTTTCCTAATGCTTGTTGACCTCTGTTTAGGTTTCTATAAGCATTTGTGCGTTTATCCATTGTTCCGGAGGCTTTTACTCTGCCTACTGCTGGAGATCTTACACTATTTCCTACTGCTCTGAAACCTCTATATACTCCGCCTATCAGAGGAGCCGCCACCATTACTGCTAGTGCCCCAAGTATTATTTCTAAATTATCAACAATAGAAGACAATGTATCACTGAATTTAACCAATGTGTTTCCTATTGCATCGAATATTCCTGGAATATCAGATGCTTTATCTAGTATTTTTTGTTGTTGTGCTATATTGTTTTCTTCTTCGGCTATTTGCTGTTGTACTGCGGCTATTTGGTCTTTGCTTATGTAGTTGTTTTGTTGCAAATATGCTCGTTTGGCTTCAATTTCTTTTTTTGACTCATTTATTGATTGTCTTGCCGTTTTTGCTCGTTCTGCCGCTTCGTTTTGTTCTGTAGTTCTCAGACTACTAATAAATCTTTCTATGTATTCAGACATTCTGATTGCCATATTACCAAATTTAGCACCAAACTCTTCTGCGGCTACTTTAATTTTTTCTGCATTTACTTTTAAGGACTTACTAAAACCGTCTACAGTAACTGATCCTGGTATTAAAGCATTAATAACATTCATTATTGCTTTGTTCATTCCGTCAATTGCTTTCTCGCTACTAAAAAGGTTGATAAGAAAATTACCGAACGCATTTCTTACAGCATCTACACCCCTTCTAAATTGGCTAAAATTTTTGATTTGATCTTTAGCAATATCTTCTGCTGTTATACCAAACAACGTTATAGACTCTTGTGCTTTATTAAAATTGTTTCCGAACTCTATCAGTTTGGCGGCTGATTCATCACCTGCCCTAGCAAGAATAAACAAACGTTGTCTGGTTGCTTCACTTTGATTGCCCAGCAAGTCATTCAAACGTTTTTGCATTTCTGCTTCGTTTAATTCTCCTGTGAGCAGACCCATACGCAAATTTTGAAATTCACGATTCATTCCTGGCAATGCTCTC
>Ga0255752_10002855_pt1 | contig 18543 bp, 15 predicted proteins | sample 011ome_25_FD_179952 | JGI IMG/M metagenome (GOLD analysis project Ga0255752, IMG submission 179952) | Coastal salt marsh microbial communities from the Groves Creek Marsh, Skidaway Island, Georgia - 011512CT metaG (version 2) | ecosystem: Environmental > Aquatic > Marine > Intertidal zone >... | reverse complement strand
ACCGAACACTTACGGCGGTAGATAGTGTGATTGTTGTGATTGATGTAGCAAAAGGGGTCGAGGAACAAACCGAAAAACTGGTTTCAGTTTGTAGAATGAGAAATATCCCTATGATTGTATTTATCAATAAGCTAGATCGCGAGGGTAAGGATGCATTCGATCTTTTAGACGAAGTTGAGCAAAAGTTAGGACTAGCAGTTACGCCCCTTAGTTTTCCAATCGGTATGGGGTACGATTTTAAAGGAATCTACAATCTCTATGAGAAAAATGTCAATTTATTTGACGGAAGCAATAAAACTCATGTATCTAAAACCACAGCAATCGACAATGTTCAAAGTGAGCAACTCGACAATCTAGTAGGTTCGAGTGCTGCGGATAGCTTACGTGAGAATCTGGAACTCGTTGAGGGAGTTTATCCAAGCTTTAATCGCAATGAATATTTAGCCGGAACGCAACAACCAGTTTTCTTTGGTTCAGCACTAAATAACTTCGGGGTAAGAGAACTCCTTGACTGCTTCATAGACATTGCTCCAACTCCTCGCCCAAAAGCAGCCGAGGAACGAGTAGTTCAACCTGAAGAAGAAGAATTCAGCGGGTTTGTATTTAAGATACATGCCAACATGGACCCAAAGCATAGAGATCGATTAGCGTTTATCAAAATTGTTTCGGGAACCTTCGAACGTAACAAACCTTACTTACACGTTAGACATCAGAAAAAACTAAAATTCTCAAGTCCAAATACTTTCTTTGCTGAGCGCAAGGAGATCATAGATATTTCATACCCTGGAGACATCGTGGGTTTACATGATACAGGGAATTTCAAAATTGGTGACACCCTTACTTCTAGTGAAAATTTGAATTATCGTGGCATACCAAGCTTCTCACCAGAACATTTCAGGTACATTAATAACGCAGACCCAATGAAGGCAAAACAGCTATTCAAAGGGATTGACCAATTAATGGATGAGGGAGTAGCTCAATTATTTACTCTTGATATTAACGGAAGAAAAATTATTGGTACGGTAGGAGCTCTTCAATACGAAGTTATCCAATATCGTTTAGAACATGAATACGGAGCGAAATGCACCTACGAAAACTTCCCCATTCATAAAGCTTGTTGGGTGGATACCGATAACCCAAACAGCGAGGAATTTAAAGACTTCAAACGAGTAAAACAGAAATTCCTAGCAAGGGATAAGTCTAATCAAATGGTATTTCTTGCAGACTCTGCCTTTTCGCTACAAATGGCCGAACAAAAATACCCGAGTATTCGATTCCACCTCACTTCAGAGTTTAAATAAAAAAGGCGCCGTAAACGGCGCCTTTTTTATGCTTCTCCCATCTTACCGAAACTTATCGGTATCGTGGGCTGTTGATATTCCTTAATCTCTCCGTGTGCGGCCTCAAAGTTGGCGATATTGTTTTGCAACGCCTTCACTAACTTCTTAGCATGTTCAGGAGTAAGGATTACACGACTCTTAACTTTTGCCTTTGGAGTAGCAGGCATAATACTTACGAAATCTACAACAAACTCTGATGCAGAGTGGTTGATAACCGCCAAGTTGGAATAAATCCCCTCAGCAGTTTTTTCATCGATTTCTACGTTTATACTCTGATCCTTCTCTGACATGAGCTTAAATGTTTATCGCGTCTTCGTCTACTAGGGTTGGAGTAGCCTGACTAGCTTCATACTCATCTTTTGAACCTACGATGATGTGATCGTAGTCTCTAAGACCGGTACCTGCAGGAATCTTGTGACCAACGATTACATTTTCCTTAAGACCTTCTAGTCCGTCTACCTTACCATTAACCGCAGCTTCGTTAAGAACCTTAGTCGTTTCTTGGAACGATGCAGCTGAGATGAATGACTTAGTCTGTAGTGAAGCTCTAGTAATACCCTGAAGGATCGGAGTAGCCGTAGCTGCAATCGCCTCACGAGCAGTTACTAATGTCTTGTCTTGACGCTTCAATAAAGAGTTTTCATCTCTCAGTTGACGTACGGTAACAAGCTGACCTGCTTTAAGATTTTCAGATTCACCAGCATCTTCAACTACCTTCATACCGAAAATAGCATCGTTTTCTTTGATGAATTCATCCTTGTGTACTAATTGCCCTTCGAGGAATAGAGTATCTCCAGCATCAACGATTTCTACTTTACGCATCATCTGACGAACAACTACCTCAAAGTGTTTATCGTTAATTTTAACCCCTTGAAGTCGGTAAACCTCTTGGATTTCATTAACTAAGTACTGCTGAACTGCCGATGGCCCTTTAATCGCAAGAATATCATTCGGAGTGATTGAACCATCAGATAATGGCATACCCGCTTTCACGAAATCATTCTCTTGAACAAGGATTTGGTTCGATAACTTAATTAAGTATTTACGAACATCACCAAGCTTAGACTCTACTATAATCTCGCGGTTACCACGCTTGATCTTACCAAATGATACTACACCGTCTATTTCAGATACAACTGCAGGATTTGAAGGATTTCTTGCCTCGAATAACTCGGTTACTCTTGGTAGACCTCCCGTAATATCACCAGCTTTAGCTGATTTACGCGGAATCTTAACCAGAATCTTACCTTCCTTAATCGAATCACCTTCGTTTACAATTAGGTGAGAACCAACAGGCAGATTGTATGATCTCAGTACATTTCCTTTCTTATCGTTGATAAGAAGAGTAGGGATTAATTTTTTGTTTCTAGATTCAGAAATAACTTTCTCCTGGAAACCAGTTTGTTCGTCAATTTCAACCTGATAAGTTAGCCCTTGCTCAATATTCTCAAAAGCAACGGTACCAGTAAATTCAGAAATAATTACACCGTTATATGGATCCCACTGGCAAAGAACATTACCTTTCTTAATCTTAGCTCCATTCTCTATGAATACCTGAGAACCATAAGGCAGGTTATGCGTACTTAAAACAGCTCCTGTTTTAGGTTCAACAAGTTTGAACTCAGCAGTTCTAGAAATAATGATATTTGCTTTCTCCCCTTCAGTATTTTCACCTTGAACAACACGTAAGTCTTCTATCTCTGCAACCCCGTCAAACTTAGCAGTCAACTGACTTTCTTCAGAAACGTTACCCGCAATACCTCCTACGTGGAAGGTACGAAGCGTAAGCTGTGTACCAGGTTCTCCAATAGATTGAGCGGCAACAACACCTACTGATTCACCTTTTTGAACCGGTTTGTTAGTTGCTAGGTTTCTACCGTAACACTTCTCACAAATACCTTTCTCAGCCTCACAAGTAAGTGCAGATCTAACCTCAACACGATCAAGTGCAGTAGCGTTGATTTTCTGAACTTCAGCAGCCTCAATGTATCCACCTGCTTCAACGATCAAATCTCCGGTTAAAGGATCAACGATATCGTTAAGTGCAACACGTCCAAGAATACGATCGCCAAGAGTTTCAACGATTTCCTCGTTTTTCTTCAAGGCCTCAACCTCAACACCTCTAAGCGTACCACAATCTTCAGTAGTAATAATTACATCTTGGGCAACATCAACAAGACGACGAGTAAGGTATCCAGCATCCGCAGTTTTCAGTGCGGTATCCGCAAGACCTTTACGAGCACCGTGAGTTGAAATAAAGTATTCAAGAATTGAAAGTCCCTCTTTAAAGTTCGAAAGAATTGGGTTTTCAATGATCTCACCACCACCAGCATTAGACTTCTTAGGCTTAGCCATAAGACCACGCATACCGGTTAGCTGACGAATCTGCTCCTTAGATCCACGAGCACCAGAGTCAAGCATCATGTACACCGAATTAAATCCTTGCTGATCTTCCCGAATGCGCTTCATAGCAAGTTCGGTAAGCATCGCGTTGGTAGATGTCCATACGTCAATCACCTGATTGTAACGCTCATTATTAGTGATAAGTCCCATATTATAGTTACCCATGATACCATCTACTTGAGCGTTAGCTTCTTCGATCATCTTGGTTTTTTCAGCAGGGATAATGATATCTCCTAAACTAAATGAAAGCCCCCCTTTGAAAGCGAACTCATAACCCATTTGCTTCATTCGATCTAAGAATTCAGCAGTTTTAGGAACATCAGTTACTTCAAGGATACGCCCGATAATATCACGAAGTGCTTTCTTATTCAATACTTGATTGATAAAGCCAGCTTCTTCAGGAACTACGTTATTAAATAATACACGGCCTACTGTTGTCTCAATGATTTGAGGCACTAACTCACCGGATTCATTGAAATCCTTAACACGGATTTTAATAGCGGCATTTAAGTTCACTCGTTTCTCATTGAAAGCAATAACTACCTCTTCAGGAGAATAGAAGGTTAAACCTTCACCTTGAACAGGAACTTCTGGAGTAGAACGTCTTTCTTTAGTCATATAGTACAGACCAAGTACCATATCCTGGGAAGGTACGGTAATAGGTGAACCATTAGCAGGGTTCAAGATGTTCTGAGAAGCCAACATTAATAATTGAGCCTCTAGAATAGCTTCTGGGCCAAGTGGCAAGTGTACCGCCATCTGATCCCCATCGAAGTCTGCGTTGAATGCCGTACATGCAAGAGGGTGAAGACGAATCGCTTTTCCTTCGATTAGTTTAGGTTGGAAAGCCTGAATACCTAAACGGTGAAGTGTGGGGGCACGGTTTAGAAGAACTGGGTGACCTTTGATCACGTTCTCTAGGATGTCCCAAACTACAGGTTCTTTCTTATCAATAATCTTCTTCGCTGATTTAACGGTTTTTACAATACCGCGCTCAATCAGTTTACGAATAATAAAAGGCTTGTATAGCTCAGCAGCCATATCTTTAGGTAAACCACACTCAAATAATTTAAGATCTGGTCCTACAACGATTACCGAACGAGCTGAATAATCTACACGCTTACCTAATAAGTTTTGACGAAAACGACCTTGCTTACCTTTCAATGAATCAGAAAGTGATTTAAGCGGACGATTTGATTCTGTCTTAACCGCAGAAGCCTTACGTGTGTTATCGAATAATGAATCCACAGCCTCTTGAAGCATACGCTTCTCGTTTCTTAAGATTACTTCAGGAGCTTTAATCTCGATAAGTCTCTTAAGACGGTTGTTACGAATAATTACTCGTCTGTATAAATCATTTAAATCTGAGGTAGCAAATCTACCTCCATCTAGTGGGACAAGCGGGCGTAATTCTGGCGGAATTACAGGAACCACTTTCATAATCATCCATTCTGGCTTATTCTCACGATTAGCCTGAGACTCACGGAAAGACTCAACAACCTGCAAACGCTTTAAGGCCTCAGTTTTACGTTGCTTAGAAGTTTCTGTATTTGCCTTATGGCGTAATTCATAAGATAAAGTCTCTAAATCAATGCGCTGAAGTAGTTCAATTAAACACTCAGCACCCATCTTAGCGATGAATTTGTTTGGATCTGAATCTTCTAGATATTGATTCTCTTGTGGAAGCTCATCAACAATATTTAGGTATTCCTCTTCAGTTAAGAAGTCTAGCATCTGAAGATCTTCACCTTCAGGGCCTTTGGCAATACCTGGTTGAATAACTACATAACGCTCATAATAGATAATCATGTCAAGTTTCTTCGAAGGAAGTCCAAGAAGGTAACCTAACTTGTTTGGTAATGAACGGAAATACCAAATATGAGCAACAGGGACTACTAATGAAATGTGTCCAACGCGATCGCGACGAACTTTCTTCTCTGTAACCTCAACACCACATCGATCACAAACGATACCGCGGTAACGGATACGCTTATACTTACCACAAGCACACTCGTAATCCTTAACAGGACCGAAGATACGCTCACAAAAAAGACCATCTCTTTCAGGCTTGTGTGTACGGTAGTTGATGGTTTCTGGCTTCAACACTTCACCTCGCGATGCTGCAAGGATAGATTCTGGAGAAGCAAGACCAATCGAAATCTTATTAAATCTTTGCTCAGTTGTATCGTTAACTCTAGCCATAATAACGTAAAGCTTTGTTTAATTAATGTTTAGAATTATTCTTCGAGACGAATGTCGAGTCCTAATCCTTTTAATTCGTGCATAAGAACGTTGAATGATTCAGGTAAACCAGGCTCTGGCATAGTCTCCCCTTTCACAATCGCTTCATAGGTCTTCGCACGACCTACTACGTCATCCGATTTAACGGTTAAGATTTCTCTTAGCGTAGAAGAAGCTCCATAAGCTTCAAGTGCCCATACCTCCATCTCACCGAAACGCTGACCTCCGAATTGCGCTTTACCTCCAAGAGGTTGCTGCGTAATTAGAGAGTATGGTCCGATAGAACGTGCGTGCATCTTATCATCAACCATGTGTCCTAGTTTAAGCATATAGATCACACCAACAGTTGCTGGTTGATCGAAACGCTCTCCAGTTCCACCGTCAAATAAATAAGTGTGTCCGTATCTAGGAATACCGGCTTCATCGGTTAAAGCATTGATCTGGTCAATGTTCGCTCCATCAAAGATTGGAGTGGCATATTTCTGACCTAATTTTTGACCTGCCCAACCAAGAACAGTTTCATAGATCTGACCAATGTTCATACGAGAAGGTACTCCAAGTGGGTTAAGTACGATATCTACAGGTGTACCGTCTTCTAAGAAAGGCATATCCTCGTCACGAACAATACGTGCAACGATACCTTTGTTTCCGTGACGACCTGCCATCTTATCACCTACTTTCAGCTTACGCTTCTTAGCGATATAAACTTTAGCAAGTTTCATGATACCTGCAGGTAACTCATCTCCGACAGAAATTGTAAACTTATCTCTTCTAAGGTTACCTTGAAGATCATTAAGCTTAATCTTATAGTTGTGAAGTAGGTCTGCAATAAGCGCGTTCACAGGCTCATCAACGGTCCAGCTTCCACCTACAAGGTGAGCGAAATCTTCAACTGCGTGAAGCATTTTAAGCGTGTACTTCTTACCTTTTGGTAAAACCTCTTCACCTAAATCATTAAGAACTCCCTGAGAAGTCTTACCATTTACGATAGTGAATAATTTCTCTACCAAACGGTCTTTCAACTCCTGGAATTTAACTTCGTATTCAAGTTCTAAAGCTTGGATAGCGTCTTTTTCTTCTGAACGTTTACGCTTATCCTTAACGCTTCTCGCAAATAACTTCTTATCAATTACTACACCTCTAAGCGATGGTGAAGCTTTTAGTGAAGCGTCTTTTACATCTCCAGCCTTATCACCGAAGATGGCGCGAAGTAATTTTTCTTCTGGAGTTGGATCAGATTCTCCTTTAGGAGTAATCTTACCAATTAGGATATCACCAGGCTTAACCTCTGCTCCAATACGAATCATTCCATTTTCATCAAGGTCTTTAGTAGCCTCTTCAGAAACGTTAGGAATATCGTTGGTAAGTTCTTCAGCTCCTAGTTTAGTATCTCTAACTTCGAGGGCATACTCGTCTACATGAATCGAAGTAAAGATATCCTCACGAACTACACGCTCAGAGATTACAATCGCATCCTCGAAGTTATAACCCTTCCAAGGCATGAAGGCAACCTTCATGTTTCTACCTAAAGCAAGTTCACCTTTTTCGGTTGCGTAACCCTCACAAAGTACCTGACCTTTCTCTACACGATCTCCACGAGATACGATTGGTTTAAGGTTAATACTCGATCCTTGGTTCGTCTTTCTAAACTTAATCAGGTTGTACTCTTTCTCATCTTCATCAAAAGAAACTAAACGTTCCTCTTCAGTCTTAGTGTACTTGATAACGATACGCTCTGCGTCCACGTATTCAACGACACCGTCACCTTCTGCATTAATAAGTACTCTTGAGTCTTTAGCAACTTGACGCTCTAAACCAGTTCCAACAATTGGAGATTCAGGACGTAAAAGTGGTACAGCCTGACGCATCATGTTTGATCCCATCAGCGCACGGTTTGCATCATCGTGCTCAAGGAAAGGAATTAGCGATGCTGAAATTGAAGCAATCTGGTTTGGTGCCACATCCGTGTAGTGAATTTCTTCTGGAGAAACTACAGGGAAATCACCCTCCATACGTGCGATTACTTTATCGGCTTCGATCGTTCCGTCGGCTTTCATCGGGATGTTAGCCTGCGCGATTAAACGCTCTTCTTCTTCCTCTGCACTTAAATAAGTGAAACCTGATAAATCTACTTTTCCATTATCAACTTTACGGTAAGGAGTCTCAAGGAATCCCATTGCATTCACCTTAGAGAACACAGACATTGATGAAATAAGACCGATGTTGGGACCTTCAGGAGTCTCGATCGGACATAATCTACCGTAATGGGTGTAGTGAACGTCACGAACCTCGAAACCAGCACGCTCACGCGAAAGACCTCCAGGCCCTAGAGCAGATAATCTACGCTTGTGGGTAATCTCAGCAAGTGGATTCGTTTGATCCATAAACTGAGAAAGTTGATTCGTTCCAAAGAACGAGTTGATCACCGATGAAAGCGTCTTAGCATTGATAAGATCAATGGGTGTAAACACTTCGTTGTCGCGAACATTCATTCGTTCTCTAATGGTTCTAGCCATACGAGCTAAACCAACGCCGAACTGTTGTGAAAGTTGTTCTCCAACGGTTCTAACACGACGGTTTGAAAGGTGATCGATATCATCAATCTCTGCCTTAGAGTTAATCAACTCGATCAGATACTTGATGATAGTAATAATATCTTCTTTAGTTAAGACTTGCTTATCCATCTCGATATCAAGACCTAACTTCTTGTTCATTCTATAACGACCTACTTCTCCAAGATTATAACGTTGGTCAGAGAAGAATAGTTTATCGATAATACCTCGCGCAGTTTCCTCATCTGGCGGCTCGGCATTTCTCAATTGACGATAAACATGCTCAACAGCTTCTTTTTCAGAGTTTGTTGGGTCTTTTTGTAAAGTGTTATGGATAATTGCGTATTCAGCCTGAGCGTTGTTTTCCTTGTGAAGAAGAATCGTTTTCACATCAGAATCGATAATCATATCAAGGTGCTCTTTATCCAAAATCGTATCACGATCTAAAACGATCTCGTTACGCTCAATCGATACTACCTCTCCTGTATCCTCATCCACGAAGTCTTCGTGCCACGTATTTAATACACGAGCAGCAAGTTTACGTCCAAGAACTTTTTTAAGACCAGTCTTCGATACCTTAACCTCCTCAGAGAGATCAAAAATTTCAAGAATGTCCTTATCGCGTTCGTAACCGATAGCTCTAAAAAGCGTGGTAACCGGTAATTTCTTTTTACGATCAATATAAGCGTACATAACACCATTGATATCCGTAGCAAATTCAATCCATGATCCCTTAAAAGGAATGACACGGGCTGAATATAATTTGGTTCCGTTAGCGTGAACCGATTGACCAAAGAATACACCAGGAGAACGATGAAGTTGAGAAACAATCACGCGTTCTGCACCGTTAATAACAAAGGTTCCAGAAGGCGTCATGTAAGGAATAGTTCCTAGGTAAACGTCCTGAACAATCGTCTCGAAGTCTTCGTGCTCTGGGTCAGTACAATAAAGTTTTAAACGTGCTTTTAGCGGCACACTGTAGGTAAGTCCTCTCTCGATACATTCTTGAATGTTGTAACGGGGTGGATCAACAAAGTAATCCAAAAACTCAAGAACAAACTGATTTCTTGTATCTGTAATTGGAAAGTTCTCCATGAAGGTGTTAAAAAGACCTTCATTACCTCTAGCGTCCGACTTAGTTTCTAATTGAAAGAAATCTTGAAAGGATTTGATTTGAATATCTAAGAAGTCTGGATATTCAGGAATGCTCTTTGCAGATGCGAAATGTACTCTTTCGGTTTGTTTTGTAACCATCTAACGGACAATTTATAGTCAAAAAAAGTATTATAAGTCGACCTTATTTCTAAGGTCCTAACAACCTAGGTTGTTTAAAACAGGCGAAGGTCTAACCAACTTTCGTTGGATAGACCTTTGCCTAATAAGCTATGAGAGTATTACTTAAGCTCAACCTCAGCACCAGCCTCTTCAAGAGATTTTTTGATACCTTCAGCTTCGTCTTTAGAAACACCTTCTTTAACTGGTTTTGGAGCTCCGTCAACTACTTCTTTAGCTTCTTTAAGCCCAAGACCTGTTAATTCTTTTACAAGCTTAACAACCGCAAGTTTAGAAGCACCTGCTGCCTTAAGAATTACGTCAAATTCTGACTTTTCTTCTCCACCAGCAGCATCTCCACCACCAGCAGCAGGACCAGCAACAGCTACAGCTGCAGCTGCAGGCTCGATACCGTACTCCTCCTTAAGGATGTTAGCTAATTCATTAACCTCTTTTACAGTTAGGTTAACCAGTTGTTCTGCGAAATCTTTTAAATCTGCCATTTTTCTATCGTTTAATAAAGTTTAAAATATTGTGTATTGAGTGCGTACAAATTATCGTTCAGAAAGGGTTTGAATAATACCCGCAAGCTTACCGCCACCTGATTTAAGACCAGATATAACGTTTTTAGCTGGACTCTGAAGAAGAGTAATAATTTCACCGATTAACTCCTCTTTAGACTTGATGCTTACAAGTGTTTCAAGTAGGTCGTCACCGATATAAACCGATTCTTCAACATAAGCACCTTTTAAAACGGGCTTCTTTGATTTCTTTCTGAAATTTTTAATCAATTTCGCTGGACCGTTACCAGTCTCAGCAATCATCATTGAGGTTTCACCTTTAAGGATGGTAGTTAATTCACCAAAATCCTTATCTGAAGCCTCCATTGCCTTTGCAAGCAATGTATTCTTAACTACTGTAAGTGAAATATTTGCCTTGAAGCAAGCTCCTCTTAAATCAGCAGTAGTAGCAGCATCTAAACCTGAAATATCAGTAAGATAAATCGTGGTACTTGATGCTAACTTCTCTTTAAGTTGCTCTATTGCTAGTGCTTTTTCTTCTCTAGTCATGTCGTAAGTTCTTAAATGGCTTTAGGGTCGAGCGGAATACTCGGACTCATGGTTGAAGAAATATGAACACTCTTCATGTATACCCCTTTAGAAGCAGCAGGCTTCATGCGATTTAAAGTATCAATCAGTTCTTTAGCGTTGTCCGCGATCTTATCAGCTTCAAACGAAACCTTTGCGATTGCAGCGTGAACGTTACCCGCTTTATCTACCTTAAAATCTATTTTACCTGATTTAACTTCAGTTACCGCTTTAGCTACATCCATAGTAACCGTACCTGTTTTTGGGTTTGGCATAAGACCACGAGGTCCTAACACACGACCTAAAGGCCCTAATTTACCCATAACAGCAGGCATAGTGATAATAACATCAACATCTGTCCAGCCTGATTTAATTTTGTCTAGGTATTCATCTAAACCAACATAATCAGCACCAGCTTCTTTGGCCTCTGCTTCCTTATCAGGAGTTACTAATGCTAATACGCGAACGTCCTTACCTGTACCATGAGGTAAGGTAACAACACCACGAACCATTTGATTAGCTTTACGAGGATCAACTCCAAGTCGTACTGCTAAATCAACAGATGCGTCAAAATTTGCTTTGGTAATCTCTTTAACTAAAGCTGCGGCTTCGGTAAGTGAGTAAAGCTTAGAACTATCGATGAGCGCTCTAGCTTCTTTTTGTTTTTTTGTCAATTTTCCCATTACGTCAGTCGTTTATTAAAAAGGTTTAGTTCCAGAAACTTTGATACCCATAGATCTTGCTGTACCAGCAATCATCTTCATCGCAGACTCGACAGTAAAGGCATTTAAATCTACCATTTTGTCTTCTGCAATTCCCTTGATTTGATCCCAAGAAACCGAAGCAACTTTAGAACGATTTGGTTCACCAGAACCTTTTTTAACTTTTGCTGCTTCCAATAGCTGAACGGCCGCCGGAGGTGTTTTAACCACAAAGTCAAATGACTTGTCAGTGTAAACCGTGATAACTACTGGTAAAACTTTACCAGGCTTATCTTGAGTTCTAGCATTAAACTGCTTACAGAACTCCATAATGTTTACACCTGCGGCACCTAAGGCGGGTCCAACCGGTGGCGATGGGTTCGCAGCACCTCCCCTAACTTGTAGCTTAACTACTTTACCTATTTCTTTTGCCATAATTAATAATTAATCGTTTGCCGTTGCATTGTTGGAAGCGATACAACTGAGCGATTATGTAACATTTATATTTTCTCTACTTGTAAATAGCTTAATTCAAGAGGTGTTCTTCTACCAAAAATCTTAACCATCACCTCTAGCTTACGCTTTTCTTCATTGATTTTTTCAATCGTTCCGTTGAAACCATTGAAGGGTCCATCAACCACCTTAACTGTTTCTCCAAGTACAAACGGAATCGCAACGTCATCAGCATTTAGTGATAACTCATCCACTTTACCTAGCATTCGGTTAACTTCAGATTTACGTAATGGAACAGGGTCACCTCCTTTGGTTTCACCTAAAAACCCGATAACGTTAGTAATCGAACGAATAACGTGTACCATCTCACCGCCTAAATTTGCTTTGATCATGATGTAACCAGGAAAGTAAGTACGTTCTTTTTGAATCTTCTTACCGTTACGAATCTGAACTACCTTTTCAGTAGGTACAAGAACTTCATCTAAGTAATCACTCAAACCTTGACGTTCAATCTCGGTTTGAATATATCCGCTGATTTTATTCTCTTGTCCGCTTACCGCACGAACCACATACCATTTCTTTTCAAGTACCTCTGACATCGTTGTGCTTCGTTATTATTTAATCAAACTAAAGTATACCTGAATCAATCGGCTAAAAACAGAGTCTACACCCCAAGTCAATAGGGCAAAAAGGATTGAGAATACTGCTACAGTAACCATTAGGCTAGATGATTCTTGACGTGATGGCCAAGAAACTTGATTCTTTAACTCCTCTACTGATTCTTTGATATAATTAATCATCTTTTTTCGTCTATAATTGAGGCTAGGCCTCGTAATACTTGCACGGGAGGAGAGACTCGAACTCCCGACACCTGGTTTTGGAGACCAGTGCTCTACCAACTGAGCTACACCCGTTTGTATGTACACTAAAAGGTATCCTTAAAAAGGACACCCTTTAGCGCATACACTATTGTAAACTAGAACTTAGTCTAGAATTTCAGTCACCTGTCCTGCACCTACAGTTCTACCACCTTCACGGATAGCGAAACGTAGACCAACGCTTAAGGCAATTGGCTGAATTAGGTCAACAGTAATAGTAAGGTTATCACCTGGCATTACCATTTCAACACCATCAGGAAGGTTGATGTTTCCAGTTACGTCAGTTGTACGAACGTAAAACTGAGGACGGTAGTTGTTATGGAATGGAGTGTGACGTCCACCTTCTTCTTTTTTAAGGATATAAACCTCGGCTTTGAATTTAGCGTGTGGTTTAACTGAACCTGGCTTACAAATTACCATACCTCTTTTGATATCCGATTTCTCAATACCACGAAGTAATAAACCAACGTTATCACCAGCTTCTCCACGATCTAGGATCTTACGGAACATCTCAACTCCAGTAATGGTAGAAGTAAGCTTTTCAGCACCCATACCGATAATTTCAACAGAATCTCCAGTATTAGCAACACCAGTTTCAATACGACCAGTAGCAACAGTACCACGACCTGTAATTGTAAACACGTCTTCGATAGGCATTAAGAAGTCCTTATCAACGTCACGAGCAGGTAGCTCAATCCAGCTATCTACAGCATCCATCAGCTCCATAACTGTATCCACCCATTTTTGCTCGCCATTAAGAGCACCTAGTGCAGAACCCATAATAACAGGTCCATTATCACCATCGTACTCATAGAATGATAAAAGCTCACGAACTTCCATCTCAACTAGCTCAAGTAGTTCTTCGTCATCAACCATATCCACTTTGTTCATGAATACAACGATACGAGGAATACCTACCTGACGACCAAGAAGGATGTGCTCACGAGTTTGTGGCATAGGACCATCAGTAGCAGCTACTACTAGGATCGCACCATCCATCTGTGCAGCACCCGTTACCATGTTCTTTACATAATCCGCGTGACCTGGACAGTCAACGTGAGCATAGTGACGATTAGCAGTTGCATATTCAACGTGTGAAGTGTTAATAGTAATACCACGTTCTTTTTCTTCAGGAGCGTTATCGATCGAATCGAAGCTACGAAGTTCAGATAAACCTGCATTTGCAAGTACAGTGGTAATCGCTGCAGTAAGAGTAGTCTTACCGTGGTCTACGTGCCCAATAGTACCAATGTTAAGGTGGGGTTTCGACCGGTCAAATGTTTCCTTTGCCATTGTTAATGAATTTAATCTTAGTTTATATTAGTGTATAATCTTAAAAAACACATACTCTCCTCTCAGGAGCGTAGTGCTGTAATAATTCTTTTATTTGAGCCAATGACGGGATTTGAACCCGTGACCTCTTCCTTACCAAGGAAACGCTCTACCCCTGAGCTACACCGGCCTAATGTTTCCTTTAAAGCAAGAGCATTAAAACTCTTTATAATATTTTGAGCGGGAGACCGGGTTCGAACCGGCGACATTCAGCTTGGAAGGCTGACGCTCTACCAACTGAGCTACTCCCGCATTTCGTCTACATTAGACGTATATTTCATTATTTCAATTTGTGGGGAGAGCAGGATTCGAACCTGCGAAGGTAAAAACCAACAGATTTACAGTCTGTCCTCGTTGGCCGCTTGAGTATCTCCCCGGCACTATTGGGATTACTCCCCCTTTTTAGTTATTGGAGCCGGTGGAGGGACTCGAACCCACGACCTGCTGATTACAAATCAGCTGCTCTAGCCAGCTGAGCTACACCGGCGTCATAACGCCTTTTTCCAACAAAAAAAAGTCCGCTATTTCTAACGGACTGCAAATGTAGAGAATATTTTTTTTTATCAAAACAAATTCTAACAAATTTCTGTCATCAAAAACCTCTGATTTGCTTTTTCTTTTTGACCATCCGCTCAAGGGCATGAACTCCTTGATCTGCAGATTGCTCAAAGGTCTTTGCCAACTTCCTTACCAGCAACTTGCCTTTAGGAACTACTAACTTAATCTCTGTAAGCTTGTTAGACTTTTGTTTGGTGTTTTCAACCTTTAAAAAAACTTCCGCTTCAAGAATACGACCATAGAATCGCTCTAGTTTCTCGAGCCTCTTGTCAATAAAGTTTTTAAGCTTTGCATCAGCTTTAAAGTTGACCGCGTGAAATTGTACAACCATAAGTTTGACTTTTTGGGGAGAACCCCGTTATACTTACGAAGAAGATTGGTTGCCGCGAGGATGCGAAGACTGATAAATCATTTTAAGCTCCTCAATACTGCTATGAGTATAAACCTGAGTAGCAGCTAAACTACTATGCCCTAATAACTCCTTAACGGTATTCAGGTCAGCTCCGCGATTTAATAAATGCGTCGCAAACGAGTGTCGAATCATATGCGGACTCTTCTTCTGCTTAACCGACACACCTTTAAGGTAATCATTTATCTTACGGTATACAAATTTAGGATAGAGCTCTTGTCCTTTATCAGTAACGAGCAGTGAAGAAAAAGATGAAGTTTGAAACTTTACTCCCCTCTTGTCAACGTACTCTTTTATTAAACCAACCGTAGAAGGCAGCAATGGAAGCAATCGTTCCTTTCCTCCTTTACCATAAATCTTAACAGTACGTGTATTTGTATCCAAATCTCGATCTCTTATACCAATAAGCTCACTTCGACGAACTCCAAGCGTATAAAGCAATTCAACAATTAATCGATCTCTCAACTTTTCGAAAGTATCTGAGTCGCTAGAATGATTAAAATGATTGAATAAGTTTTGAATTTCATCCTCAGAAAAGGGAACAGAAACCTTTTTGGGTTGTTTCAGCGCCTTGTGATTCCCTAATGGATGACTATCAATTACCGATTTGCTCAAGAAAAAGGAATAAAATCGACGAAGCGCACTTACCTTCCTATTTATCGTTCGAGGATTGAGATCTTGACTACTTAAATAGACGATGAAGTTACGTAGCAACGAATAATCAAGTTCTGTTAATCTTGAAAACTGATCCATCGTCAAGTTAAAATATTCGAACGCCTGCGAGAGATCAGAAAGATAAGAAGTACAGGTGTGCTGAGAATATTTCTTCTCAAGTTTTAAAAAGTTCACAAAGTCTTCAATCTCATGCATAAACCTGAAAATAAAAAAAGCCTGCGAATGCAGGCTTTAATATTATAATATTCTTTAAGACTATAACGCTTCTTGATCACGTAATCCCTGAATATACTGAGCTTTTTGTAACTGCTCGCGCATACGTACCGATTTCTTGACGAACTGCTGACGGCTTCTTAGCTGACGCATGGTACCTGTTTTGTCGAATTTACGCTTAAAACGCTTTAGCGCTCTATCGATGTTTTCACCTTCTTTAACTGGAATTATTAGCATAATACTTGCACCTCCTTTCGATTACGGCTGCAAATATACGATTTAAGTCTAATGCCGCTAATCTTTAAGTATATTTTTTGCAATAACCACTTTCTGTATTTCAGTGGTACCTTCTCCGATAGTACAAAGCTTTGCGTCTCGATAGAATTTTTCTACAGGATAATCTTTAGTATATCCATACCCACCATGAATCTGTATCGCTTCATTAGCTACGCGAACACAAAGTTCTGAGGCATACATTTTACTCATTGCTGAATGCAAAGTCATTTTTCGGCCTTCATTCTTTAGAAATGCTGCTTTATGCAATAGTAGTTCAGCAGCTTCAATTTCAGTGGCCATATCCGCTAGTTTAAAAGAAATTCCCTGAAAGCTCGAAATAGGTTTACCAAACTGCACACGCTCTTTAGAATACTTCAAGGCGGCCTCATAGGCTCCTTTTGCAATACCCAAGGATAAGGCTCCTATCGAAATTCGACCCCCATCGAGGATCTTCATTGATTGTATAAAGCCCTCTCCTAATTCTCCGAGCCTTTGATCATCAGTTATTCTACAATTATCAAATATAATTTCTGCAGTTTCACTAGCACGCATACCTAACTTATCTTCTTTCTTACCACTAGTAAATCCAGGCATTCCTTTTTCTAAAATAAAGGCCGTCATTCCGTGATAATCTCCTTTTTCACCAGTACGGGCAATAACCACGGCTACGTCACCGCTTTTTCCGTGAGTAATAAAATTCTTAGATCCATTTAACACCCAATGATCGCCATCTTTGACAGCGGTCGTATTCATACCTCCCGCGTCAGATCCGGTATTATGCTCTGTTAATCCCCACGCTCCAATAAATTCACCAGAGGCCAACTTTGGCAAATAGCGCTTCTTCTGCTCCTCATTACCGAAAGAAAGAATATGGTTAGTGCATAAAGAGTTATGTGCAGCAATCGATAAACCAATTGAAGGATCTACTTTAGAGATTTCTTCTATAATCGCGATATACTCGTGATACCCTAGAGCTGATCCACCATAAGCCTCGGGCACCAAAACACCCATAAACCCCATATTACCAGCTTCTCGAAGTACCTCGGCCGGAAAATACTGGTTTTCATCCCACTCCCTAACTTTATCGGTTAAGAACTGTTCTGCAAAATTACGAGCAGCATCTGCAACCATCTGTTGTTCTTCTGTGCGATCAAAATTCATCATGGGCGAATATCTAAATAATGGACATTTCTATTCATAGGTCAAATATACGAGAAGCTTTTTATTTTTGTTTAACGTTTTTAGTAAAAGGTTAGTCACAAACTCTTTGCTTCCCAAACCTTCCGGTCGATCTCTTAAACTTATTAACCATTCGATCTCTGACGAGCTAAGATAGGGCAATGTGTTGAGTTCTTCTCTAGAGGCCAATCTGATATTCATAGGAATTATAGTGTCTGACTTTATTTCAAAAGCCTCTTTAATTCGATCTACAACAATAGAATCTAAACCATATACCCGATACAATTGATTGACATCGGTATACCCATTTAGTGAATGACCATACTCTATGATACGCTCAGATAAGACCGGACCAATGCCTCGAATCGTTTTCAGATCTATTGCTAATGCCCTATTAAGGTCTCGCTTGTAGATTGGTTGGTTTGAGATAGTTATTAGATCAGTACTAGAGGCGAGTAGAACGTTCTCTAAACGAGTTGTATCTATAACCTTTTTCTCCTCAGAACTGACTTCAAATCTATCTGGGTTGAAAATAACTTGTTGATACCCCTCTGCAAGTAGGGAATGAAGAGACTTGATTACGCATAAAACAAGCAGTAAAAAAAGAACCCCTTTTCGTTCTTCATTAGAGATACGAAAAGGGGTTCTTTTTTGCTTCAATGAGTTTATCTCTTAATCGCCGTTAAATAGCGTTTCAATTGTTGTTTTACCTCAGGGAACAAGAAGTACAACCCTACCATATTAGGGAATACCATTGCAAAGATCATCGCATCTGAGAAAGCCCAAATCGAATCCATACTTGCAGCAGCACCAATAATGATAAATACGAGAAATAAGAATTTATAAGTTAAATCCATTGCCTGGCCTCTTCCGAATAGGAATTTCCAAGATTGAAGACCATAGTATGACCATGAAATCATCGTGGAAACTGCAAATAAAACTACTGCGATGGTAAGAAAAACGTTAGAATAAG
>Ga0255752_10002852_pt1 | contig 18560 bp, 33 predicted proteins | sample 011ome_25_FD_179952 | JGI IMG/M metagenome (GOLD analysis project Ga0255752, IMG submission 179952) | Coastal salt marsh microbial communities from the Groves Creek Marsh, Skidaway Island, Georgia - 011512CT metaG (version 2) | ecosystem: Environmental > Aquatic > Marine > Intertidal zone >... | reverse complement strand
TATGTAAACCGTGTCCAGCTTTTCACATGTCTGCTACAGAAGCCAGCTTTGTCAAGTATGGTCTTAACTGTTTTCTTGCAACTAAAGTTTTGTGGTTCAATCAATTCTATGATGTAATAGAAAAGTTTGGCGGAAATTTTGGTCATATAGTAAATGCTATTGGTACCGATCCACGTATTGGTACATCACATACCAGAGCACCAGGTTTTGATGGTAAACGTGGTTTTGGTGGTGCCTGTTTTCCAAAAGACACGTCCGCATTTAACACTTTCTCTGACCAAGAGTTTACTGTTTTAAATGAAGTTATTCGTGCAAATAATGAATACAGAAAAGAGTATGAAAAAGATTCTCGTGAGCTAGAGCAAAACGTGAGCTATGCTTGAACTTTTTGCATATACAATTGGCTTATTTGCTTTATTATTTTTAATAAAGTGGTTTTTTCAAGCTATTGTATTTGCAGGATTAGTCATTGCTAAATCAATTATTATTATATGCATAATTTTTTCTATATTATATTTTTTAGAAAAATATGATATTTTTACTTTATATTTCTCATAAAATGAGTTATAATATATAAATTAATACTATACAGAGGAGTATTGTATGTCAATTATGGACAAACTCAAAAAGAACTCAAAACTATCCCACACATCGGTTCTTTCTGAGTCTAAATTTTTTACTGAAAAAGATATGGTTCCAACAGATGTCCCTATGATTAATGTTGCACTATCTGGTTCAGTAGATGGTGGGTTAGCCCCAGGTCTCACAGTTCTTGCTGGACCTTCTAAACACTTTAAAACTTCATTTGCTTTACTTATGGCTGCAGCTTATATGAAACATCACCCAGATGCGGTAATGCTATTCTATGATTCAGAGTTTGGATCACCTCAGAGTTATTTTGAACAATTTGGTATTGACACGTCTCGTGTTCTCCACACACCTATTACTAATGTTGAAGAATTAAAATTCGATTTAATTGGACAACTAGAAGAATTAGACCGTAATGATAAAGTTGTGGTTGTTATTGATTCTATTGGTAATTTAGCATCAAAGAAAGAATTAGAAGATGCTAAGAATGAAAAGTCAGTAGCAGATATGTCTCGTGCTAAAGCACTTAAGGGTCTATTCCGTATGAGCACACCATATCTTGCTATGAAGAATATTCCACTTATTGCAGTAAATCATACATATCAAGAGATTGGTTTATTTCCTAAAGCGATTGTATCTGGCGGAACTGGTATATACTATAGTGCAGATAATATTTGGATTATTGGTCGTCAACAAGATAAGAAAGGTACTGAGATTCAAGGTTATCACTTTGTGATTAATGTGGAGAAATCACGATATGTTAAAGAAAAGTCAAAAATTCCTATTACTGTATCTTGGGAAGGTGGTGTCAAGTCTTATTCTGGCTTGCTCGATTGTGCTCTTGCTGGTGGTTATGCTGTTAAGCCTTCCAATGGCTGGTACGCTGCTGTTGATCAATCTACTGGAGAGGTTGGACCTAAAGTTCGGTACGATGGAACTCTTGATAAGTCCTTCTGGGATCCGATCTTTGCTGAAACGGATTTTAAAGATTTCCTAAAGAAACAATACAGCATTGGTCACCAGTCTCTTGTTGATATGGATGAAATTGTGGTTGAAGATTAATGGGAAAGTATATAGAAAATAAAGATTATGAATTAATATCAGACGAAAATATTAATGAAGTGTGGAATGTTAGAATACTTGAAGGAGAGTTTAACGAGGTTGTGATTCGTTATGGTTCTATTCGTGTTGATGGTAAGACTCCAGAAAAAGACGAAGAACTGGACTTACATTTTGACTTTGAAGTTATCTCAGCACCAGATGAAGACCTTACAGCCGAAGATATTGGTTTACAAATGGCTGCGGGTGATTTATTATATAGTATATTAGAATCTTCCATAGAAAACAAAGAAGAAATTCATTTAAAAGAGGTGTAAATTTGAACACTAATATAGAACAAGTTGTTCTTAAAAATATTCTTACTAACGAAAAATATATGCGAAAGGTTCTTCCCTTCGTAAAACCCGATTACTTTGAAGGCGTCTATAAGATGTTATTTAAACAAGCAGGAATGTTTGTTGCAAAGTATAATAAACTTCCGACAGCGGAAGCATTTAAGATTGAAATTGATCAGGCTGATAACTATAATGACGAACAGTATAGACACGCTGTTGAAATTATACCTAGTTTATTTGAAGTAGAACAGTCTGATGAAGTTTGGTTAAATGATACTACAGAAAAATGGTGTCAAGATCGTGCTTTATATAATGCTGTTATGGAATCAATCTCCATCATTGATGGCAAACACCAGAGTTTAACAAAAAATGCTTTACCGGATATTCTCACGAAAGCGCTCGGCGTCTCGTTCGACCCCAACATCGGTCACGACTATATTGAAAACTTTGAAGAGCGATTTGAATTCTACCACCGTGACGAAGAAAGATTACCTTTTGATCTTGACTACTTTAACAAGATTACAAAGGGAGGTATTCCAAACAAAAGTCTTAATGTCTGTCTTGCTGGTACTGGCGTTGGTAAATCTTTATTTATGTGTCACTGTGCTGCTGCTAATTTAAACCAGGGTAGGAATGTTTTATATCTTACTATGGAAATGGCAGAAGAAAGAATAGCAGAAAGAATTGACGCAAACTTACTTGATATACCAATTGATCAATTAGAACATCTCAGTAAAGAGATGTTTGCAGAAAGGGTCCGAGGTCTTTCATCTAAAACAAATGGTAAACTTATTATTAAAGAATATCCGACTGGATCAGCACACGCTGGTCATTTTCGTGCTTTATTAAATGAGTTAAAACTCAAAAAATCATTTGAACCTGATATCATTTATATTGATTATCTGAATATTTGTTCTTCAAGTAGAATGAAAGGAATGGGTGGTGCAATCAACTCATATAATTACATTAAAGCAATTGCTGAAGAATTACGAGGCCTTGCGGTGGAGTTTGACTTACCGATCGTTACTGCAACGCAGACGACTAGGTCTGGTTATAGTAACTCGGATATTGGGCTTGAAGATACGTCCGAGTCTTTTGGATTACCCGCTACCGCAGACCTCATGTTCGCCCTTATCTCTACAGAAGAACTTGAGGGAATGGGACAACTCGCAGTCAAACAGCTAAAGAATAGATATAATGACCCAACATACAAGAAGAGGTTTGTTATTGGTATAGATAGATCAAAGATGAGATTATTTGATGCTCACGAAGGTGAGCAAACATTAATAGATGATACTCCAGTATTTGATAAAACAAATAATGGTATAAATGCAAAGAAATTTGAAGGTTTTAAATTATAAGGAATTAAATTATGGCTAAAGGTAAAGGTGGAAAATCAAGCGGAAACGTTTCTCAGGGTATCCATTCAAATGTAAGTAAAACTATTCGTAAAGAAATGCGCAGAGATTACCTTAATTCTCAGATGCGAGTATTAAACCAACAAAAGGCTTTACGACAAGGTAAAGATATTGTTGTTACTATCGAAAATCCTAACAAGACGGAAACAAATAAACCTTTTATTCGTCAAAGAATTTCAGGTAAATCATATCTTGATCATATGAAAAATAAAACTTATGTTATGAAAGAAGTACAATGAGCGAAAATACTTACTATTGCACTATGAAAGGTTTGTTACCAGCCTTTCTAATTATAGTTTTTATTATTATTGGAATTCCAATTCTTGTTCTTATGGCTATGGTAGGGCTTGAAGATTATGCTCGTTATTGTAATGTAGGTTGGTTGCCTTGTTTTGGTATTAACCCATGAATGATTATGACGATAATGATTTTAAAGTTTGCTATAGAAAAATTATAGAAACTGTTAACAGTTTATCTGAAAATAATAATGAACCCTTGATGATTGCAGCCGTCCTTACAACAACAGGATTAAGTTTATATCGGTCTTTATTACCTGAAGAGGATTATGATAAAATGTTGGAGGTTATGGTTGAATTTAAAGATGATATTAATTCATATCAACATAGAGGATATTTAAATTGAAAGTTAGATTATTGGCATATAGCCAACCGATGAAACATGTGCACTCTGGAGAACCAGGGATTATGGGTTTAGAAAATATTCAAGATTTAATTGCATATTGTGCTAGAGTATCAAATCCTGGCAACCAAGCCAATACTAAAACAACACCAAAACTTTTATCTTATTTAATTAAACATAAGCATTGGTCACCATTTGAAATGGCTTCAGCTACAATGGAAATTGAGACTACAAGAGATATTGCTCGGCAATTTCTTCGGCATAGATCGTTTTCTTTCCAAGAGTTTTCACAGAGATATGCAGATCCAAATGATATGGGTCAAGCATTTGTTATTCGTGAAGCCAGACTTCAAGATGAAAAGAATCGCCAAAATAGTATAAAGAATGATGATACTGCACTTGAAGCTTGGTGGTACGCACAGCAACAGTTTATGATTGATCATACTAAAAGAATATATAAAGAAGCAAGAGAAAGGGGTATTGCAAAAGAACAAGCAAGAGCCATATTACCAGAAGGCAATACGGTTTCTCGTTTATATGCGAATGGTACTATTAGGTCATGGATTCATTATATTGAGCTACGTTCAGCAAACGGGACTCAACAAGAACATATGGATCTAGCAATAGAAACTGCAAAAGCAATTGCTCAGATTTATCCTTCAGTAGAAAACTTTATTCAAGAGGAGTAGACCAATGGGAAGAAAACTTTCAACTTATTATTCGGATCACGGAAAGGGTTACTGTGAAATCCATTTTGATTTTAAAGAAGAATATGGTTATATAAAATATTTTGATAATAATGAGAAGTTATTTTTTACTGAAGATTATAAAGGCAAATCAATGCGATACATAGAAGATGCTGCGGAAAATTGGGCTCTTGGGTTTAAACTACTTGAATCAGAATATCATTGACACTTATGGCATTCCAATCAAGTAAAGAAATTATTTGGCATATAACTTGTTCTAGTTGCAAATTTTACTTTACTCTTCCTACTATGGAAGAAAAATATATGATTGATAGAGGACAGTTACACTGTCCAGGATGTGGAAAAAAGCAAGGTGTAAAGATAATAAAAAGCAATTAATATGCATAATACACATGGTTTTGAAAAAGAAGAAAATGAACACGATGTCGTAGACAAAGTGTATAATGATATAAAACCAAGAAAGCAACCCAGTAAATGGGTTGCTGCTCTTAAAAATATGGCTGGTGAAAAATATAAAATATCTGGTATGTTAGATAGTGTAGAATATCAAGCTGCCGAATATATGGAATATCTTGAAAGCCTAGTGAATAAATATCATCTAACAAATGATGCTTTTACAGGAGGTTTACCAGTGGCATATAGAACTAGCGCAAACTTATTTGAATCCGGAGAATTTATAAGTCATGCGGGTTTAAAACTTAATTGGAAACTTGAATGTGATGCAATTAAGCCTGAAGAGTGGCATGTTCTTGCTAAGATTATAAAAGAATATGAACACCAGCCTTGGCAAAAAGCGGTAGGTATTCCAACTGGTGGCTGGGCTTTAGGCAATGCACTTGACAAATATTCTACAGGAAATCCTAATGATCCAATTCTTATTGCAGATGATGTATATACTACAGGAACAAGCTTTAAAGAATTTGTACAAGCTTCATATTCAGATATTGCAACTATACAATGGTGTGTATTTGCAAGACAACCCACAATAGGTAAAGTAAAGGCTTTATTTACCATGCCAGATAAGGGCAGACACGGGTCTATTTGGGAATAGGAGATATATTATGAAATACTATAGATTAGAACCATCAGTTAAGAAATCTGTTATTGAATGGCATACATTTAAGAGAAAAGATGCCGATGGTAATACAATTTTTCTTCGTAAAGAATTAGGTTGGAGATACGGAGCATGGTTAATTAGTGTGCCAGAAACTGATGAAGAGATTAAAGAATATCTTTCTGATAAAGGAGATTATGAATCATTTCAGGAATATCTTGCAGACTATTATGGCGAAGATGATATCATTACAGAAGAGACTAAATTGGAAGATTACTTGCTTCCTAAAATAGATGAAGACTTTGTTGACATTAGTGAAGATTATGAAGATGCTGAAATGTTAGAAACCTGGGACGGCTGTTGGGAAGACTGGTCACTTGTTGGAGCCGAACTTCATGAAATTGATGAAGAGCAACAAGAACAATGGATAGAAGAAGCTACAGAAGCATATGATGAAGATTATGAAGCTGGAGTAGAAGATTTAGGTTGGGAATTTATAGACTGCTTCTATGAAATGCATTGTCATCCAGAAATTACGCCATGTGATAAATATGGCAATACTTAATGTTCTAAAAACAATTGGTCGCAATGAAGAAAGTGACGAATGTTACACTCCAATTAATCAAGTTAAACCTTTACTACAATATCTTGACAGCAGTAAAACATATTATGAGCCAACGTCTGGAATATCATCTAATATAGTAAAAGCTTTTACCGAAAATGGATATGATATGAAGTCTAGTAACGGTAAAGACTTTTTTGAGTGTACTACAGATGATGTATATGATGGCATAGTAACTAATCCACCATATAGTAAAAAAGACAAGTTTATTAAACACTGTTATAATCTTGGAAAACCATTTGCTCTACTACTTCCGGTATCATCTTTTCAAGGTGTAAGGAGAGGCAAACAGTTTATGGAACACGGTATGTCCGCAATAGTTTATAATCACAGGGTTGATTTTACTGGTGGTGATAATCCACATTTTGGTGTTGCATGGTTTATACATGGATTTTTGCCACCTAATCAAATATTTTGGGTAGACAATAAAAATTAAAAAAAAATGCATTTTAGGGGTTTACATTTCATCCGAAATATACTATATTAGTAGTATAAAGAGAATCGGATAGGAGATATATTATGGGTACTGCATCAATGATCGGAATTTACAATGACGATGGTTCGGTTACAGCGACATACTGCCACTATGATGGCTACCTTTCTTACAACGGTAAACTTTTAGTTCAGTCATATAACACACCAGAAGCTGCAGCTGCAGTTGCAAATGCTGGCTACCTTTCAGGTTTAACATCTGATCTTGATCACGATTTAAAAGCAGCTGTGCATCAGAATGAAGAACCAAAAGTTTATAACTCAGTAAAAACTTTTCTGGAGTGTGGCGATAAGCACGCTGGCGCGGATTACCTTTACTTGTTTGATGGAGAAGCATGGTTCTATACTGATACATACACTCCTCGTAATAAGCGGAGCTTTGAAGAAGTTGAAATGAATTTGGAAACCGTATAATGAAACTTCGTAATTTTATATCAGGTGTTCTTAATGGTATTACCGCAACGGCTCTTATTGCCGTTGCTGCCACTCAATTGTATGCTAACGATCATAGCTGGAATCGTAAAGAAATTGTTAGAATTACTCATAATGATGTTTATTGTCTTCAACAAAATATTTTCTTTGAAGCAAGAAACCAAACCGTTGAGGGTCAAGTTGCGGTAGCTTGGGTCACTCTTAATCGTCTTGATAGTAATACTTACCCTGACACAATTTGTGGTGTTGTAAAACAAGCTAAACGAGATTCTTCGGGTAAAGTTATTCGTAACATGTGTCATTTTAGCTGGTACTGTGATGGAAAGTCTGATCGTATACCCACTAATAAAATATCACAAGCAGCTTGGAAACAAGCTGGTATTGTTGCCCAGGTTGTACTAATGGATAGAATGGCTGGATATATATTTAAAGATCCTACATATGGTTCTATAATGTATCACTCAATTAAAGTATCTCCTTATTGGAGAACCGCATATGATCTTGTAACTAAGGTTGATGACCATATTTTTTATAGATGAGGAAAGAATGAAAAACAAAATTGACTATCGTTTTGACGAAGAAAAATATATTACGGAATTTAAAGAGTATGTGGATGCTACCTATAATCAACACTATTCTCAGAATAAATTTCAATCAACTGAAGTAATTATGGATCGTGGTCACGGTACCGGTTTCTGTATGGGAAATGTAGATAAATATTCCAATAGATACGGTAAGAAAGGTACTGCAGCAGATGCTCGTAAAGACCTTATGAAAGTATTACACTACGCTCTATTACAACTATATGTGCATGACAATGAACTTGGATAATTACGCAACTCAGATCTTTGATGATAATAAAAATATGATGGTACCATGGTATCTCATGGCATCATATGCTTACTATAAAGAAGATGATCCTATATTGAGTGATGCTATATTTGATGATATGGGTAAAAAACTCCTAGAAAACTGGGATAATATTACTCATTTCCATAAAGAATATATTACCAAGGATGAGTTAGTTGCTGGCAGCTTTTTAGGTGAATATCCTAGTAGAATACCAGACTCTTTAAGAGAACTGAGAAAAGTTGATCCTAACACTAAAATTAAAAAAAGAGAAGTAACATTGGAAGATTTTTTCTAATATGAAACAAGAGATTTTTAAACATAATAGTACAAACTTTCTTCGCCACAAGAAAAGAAATGAACTTATTAGAAAGAAATGGAAAGAAGAATATCAAAGAAAAGCTGGTACCTTTTTGCTTAAAACTAAAGTTAATTATGTTGAATATGATATTGATTCCGACTATATTAGACTGTAACATATTTACTACATTTTATTAATGATTAATAAATGGTTTACTTATTACTCATTATATGATACTATATAATTTGTAAACGTTGAAGCAACGTGGACACATACTGGACCTGGGGGCGGTACCCAGCAGCTCCACCATAAACACACTGAGTACGTTTAGGCGTCAGTAAGTCTTGTAGGATCGCAACCTTGAGCAACAGTGTGTTTTTGATGGGGCTGAAATAGGATCGACAGGTGTGAAAGTGAAGTGGAGTTTACCGTGGTGACCTACGTTATTCGGTCAAAAACTATAAATGCAAACGATAATTTTGCACCATCTGGTTACGCACTAGCTGCATAACACAGGGGGTTGGCCACTTACCTAGCAACAGAAAATGTGGCACATCAAACAATAATTAAAAAAAATAGGGAAATAAAAAATGAAGAATTTTCTTCTTACTTCTTGTGCAGTATTTGCTTTAGCGGGTAGTGCATATGCTGCGGATGTTTCTGGTTCTGTAAAACTAGAGGCCACGCAAAACGCATCTGACGATTGGGTCGGAAAAAATACAGTAGCACTAAGCTTTGGTGCTAATGAGCCTGATGTTGGTGCATTTGGGTCAGTTGGTATTGAAATGGTAGACGGTGGAACAGTTGCTCTTGATGCATGGTCTTTAGGTACTGCAGTAAACGGTATTTCGGTTTCTCTTGGTGATCAAGGAGATTTATTTCCAGGGGCAGGTCTTGAAGTTGTAGGTGATGATACACTTGCAGATCCAACCACATCTGAAAGCATCATCGTATCAATCGGCAATGCTTCTTTTATGGCAGCAGTAACAGATTATAAAACAGATATGACAGAGTTAGAAAATGTTCAGCTCGGTTATTCTGCTGAAGTAAGTGTTATTGATGTTGGTGTAGCACTTGATTATAATATGGATACCGAAGAAATGGCTTATGGTGCCGATGTAGGTACTGAAATCCAAGGTGCCGGAATTGGCGCAGTAGTAACTTATGCAGATGAAGAATTTGCTTATGAGGCTTCAGCTTCATATTCAGTTCTTACCGCATTTGTTAATGGTGATGATGAAGAAATGGCTCAAAATGTAGGCGGACAAGTTGCTGCTGAATTTGGTGGTCTAAATCTTTTTGCTGAAACATCATACAATCTTGATGCAGAAGAATGGTCTCCAGCCGTAGGTGCTAGCTTTAACTTCTAAGCTAAATACTATTGTCTATGACATAATAAGGTTCACTGCTTAATAGGTGCGTGGGGGGTCATGGTTAGCCCCCCTTTTCTATTAAGAAAGGATATACTATGAAAAATTTAATTGTAAGCATTTTATTATGCTTTTCAACACCACTTATTTCTCAAGAAAGTAGTGCTAAAATTTTGACAATGGGTGTGCCTTGTGATAAAACACAAAACGTATTTAATATACTAGAGGAAGCAAAAGAAGGATTACTTTTTTCTGGCGGCGGTTTAATAGCGGAAGCAACCACAAGGCAAGTTTATCCAACAGCGACTATGGTATTTGTAAATCAAGAAACCGGAAATTGGTCTGTTATAGCATCCTTTGGTGATGGCACTAGTTGTCTAATTATGCCTGGAAAAAACTTTACACCATATAGTGGTAAACAGCCTTGGGATGAAGAGAAAGATGGATTATAATGTGGACATTAGTTTTTATATATTTGTATAATACAGAACCTTTCGTTGTAAAATATGATACTTATGAATCTATGTATGATTGTTTTGGTCAACGTGAATTGCTTGCTTTTGAAGTAGGCGGAAAAGATGGATATTTCCCGACTGGTCAACAAGCTTTGTGTATCTACACAGATAAATAGAAAAGTATTTAATGATTTGGAGTGTAACATTGTGAAACATTATGTAATATTATTTATTTTATTGATGATGGGAATTACTGCCTTTGCAGAACCTATTGTAACAGAATCTACAAGTAGCAGTACAGTTGACTCTAATATAGATTCTAAAACAACCGTATATTCACCACCACCAACAGCAGTATCGCCTTCTATTAGCGCAACTAATTCTGATCTATGTACTGTAGGTGTTGCTGGAGCTGTACAAACACAGATACTTGGTATTTCAGCTGGTAGTACAGTAAGAGATATGAATTGTGAAAAATTAAAAAATGCTAAAACTTTATATGATATGGGAATGAAAGTTGCTGCAGTATCTGTAATGTGTCAAGATAAACGTGTCTTTGATGCTATGATGCAAGCTGGTACACCATGTCCTTTTGATGGAATGATTGGTGAATCCGCAAAGGCTGCATGGCAAGAAAATAAAGATATGCAACCAGGAAGTAATTTTAAGAAAGAAATGGATGATGCAGATAAGAAGACTCTTTGGGGCATTGGTGGTTTGGGTAGTCTCTTGCTCCTCCTCTTACTCTAGCGATATAGTATCAGGTACTACGAATAATGCAGCTGCCAATGGTTTAAATTGGAATATGAGTAGTATTCTGCCGAGTGAAACGGGTCTTATTGTGAACGGAATGATCTATAGATATACCACAGAAAAAGTAACAGAAGATGATATGAAAGTACATATTCGTAATGAAGATACTCTGTCTAACGGATATATTTTTTCTAACACTGATGACTGGAGCGGAGGTCCTGGAGGCACAATAAATAAAGTCGTACCTATAGATAGAATTTCTGGAACACGTTTTGGTGATGGAGAAATAGCGATCGAGGGTAATGGTAGTGTAAAAGATCCTACAGTGATATATAGTTATCAATTCGATCCATGTGCCGTAGTCTTAAGTGATCCAAGTTGTCCTGGATATGCAGAAGCTTTAGCTGCACTATTAGCAGAGCAAGCACTTTTAAATTCTACTGAAATAGAAACAGAAAATCCATATGATAATGAAGAAGTTCAGAATATATTAGATAGTGAAATAGAAATTAAAGAAGAATTTGAAACTACTGAAAATACTGAAAGTGAAGAAGAAAACAGTTTAGATACTAATAGTGAAATGCTTGATAAATATAGCGGACAAATGGATTTGATGGAAGCGTATAGTATACAAGAGCAAGGCTTAAATCAATATTACATTGTAAATATACCAGGCGGGATATATGAGGAAACTATTAAATTAGAATCTAATCAATTAGCTGATAATAATCGAGCACTAAGAAATTTTGCATCTGATACACTACATCGTAGAATAGTTAGATCACAATATGAATAAATAGTAATAGAAAATAATAAACGTAGGGACAAAAAAATGTTCAAAATAATTTTAACTGTAAGTGCTGTTTTAGGGATGACAAGTGCTGCCTTTGCTGAAAATGTCCCAATTACAGGTACCGTAGAATCTAAATGTTCAGTATCAACTGAAGTTGATGGTGTGTATGGCACACCTCAACCATATAAATTAAGTACAACACCTAGTGATGGAGGTGTTTTACCTAAAATTAGATTTGATACTTCACAAGCTGGTTACTATTTAGCAAGAATTACGACACCAACAAGTTTTTCTTCAAGCCCAAGTTTAAGCGACACAGTTGAATGGACTGGTTCTACTTCAGTAGAATCTATGAGCGATACTGGTATGTCGGGATATGAAGCAGCAAAAGTGACTTATGGTAGTACAACTGATTATGATTTAACAGTTGCTGGTTCTGTTTGGATTAATGTATCTTCAACTGCAACATATGGTGTTGACACATCTATGCCGCAAGGCGAATATACTGCAATCGTTGTGGCAGAATGCATTGCTCAATAATTGATTAGAAAAGTTTATTATGAAATATATTATATTATTTCTTACATTATTTGTAAGCCCAGTTTATTCACATGAGATGACTCCAACATATCCAGTTTTTGATCAATCATATGTTTCAGGTTTATCTAAAACTAGCGTTAAATTATTTAATAGGCGTGATGATGTTAGATTTTATAAAATAGATGTTTATGATAAAGAGTGGAATAAAGTACAGTTTGCAACTGAAAATCGATTAGTTATTGTAAATTATCTTGAAACTAAAACTATAGATATTTATGTGAGAAATAGAGATAGAATAAAAATCGAGTTTATTTGTACTGAATCTAAACTCGTGAAAGGTGAAGTGAAATCTACTGGAGTATCTTCTAGGATATGTTCCAGAATAAAGAGAGATTAAATGTGAGATTATTTTTTATTATATTATTGCTTTTAAGTGGAGTTGCTTATGCGGATTCTGCTTCTTTGAATTTAGCCATACCTAATGCATCTCAAGGTTATGGTAATGATAGAATTAAAGCTGGCGATTTAGATTGTACTAATTCAATAGGATCGGCATCTTCTTTTGAATTTGGTGTTACGGGGATTATACAGAGAGAAGATGATCCTTTTAGTCAAGACTATGGTACCGGCAGAGCTGGAGATGTTGGAGTATATGGTAGAATAGTTATACCGATTGGCGGACCTAAAGAAAGAATAAATTGTAATGATCTTTATGAACTTGAGTTAAGAAAAAAGAAATTAGAAGTTATGAAACTTGAAAGAGAACTGCAACAGTTAAGAGAACTGCAGTTTGAGAATTAGGAGATAAAAATGGTGGATGAGCCCGAAGGTAAGTTTGAAATGGCAATACGTGTTTTAGGAAATGAACTAGTTGCTATTAAGATGGTAGTAGACGATTTTAAAATGAAATGGGTAGTTATAGGATTATTTGCAATGCTTGCAATTCTATGGGCTGGGTCCGAATTTGGACCAGCATTAATGCAAACATTTAACTAGGTGTTTAGATGGCAGAACTTGAGTTTGGTGGATTAAAATTTTCAGGCGGTAAAATGGTTGCTGTTCTTACAGCACTATCCACTCTCGGTGGTGCTGCCTGGGGCGGATTTGAAATCTATAAAGATTATATGGATATGAAAGAAATTATCCAAAATATTGATATAGATGAAATTCAAGCCGCAAATGCTTTACAATTACAAAAACTCGAAGATGCAATAAGTTATACACAAGACATTAAAGTTGATATTAAAGCTGATATTAATCGACTTGAGGTTTTAATTGCAGCTATTGAAACTAAAACAAATAATATGAAAATACGTGTAGACGATCAAATGACTAATATGGATACTACAGTCAGAAATCTAAAGAATGATGTGTACACAAAACTTGATACCTTTGAAGAAAGGTTAAGAACAACATTAAAAGATAATCAAACTACAATGTCTAATATTCGTAGTGATATAGCAACTCAACTAGATACTTCACAAGAAAGACAACGACTTGCTTTGCAAGAAAATCAGAATACGATGGCAGATATGCGTGATAATATTAATACACAATTAGAATTATCTGAAAATAGAATTAAAGACACACAATCAAGTATAGATGATGTACTTGAAGGTATTAGAAATGAAATGAATCAGCTGCAAAAAGATGTTACTAAGAGCATCCGTGAAGTTGAATCTACTATAAGAGAATCCGAAAAAGATGTTCGTGATACTATGAGACAAACCGAGTCAAGAATAGATGAAGATATGAGAATATTGGATAAAGATATTAGAGAAACTTTACAAGAAGCACTAGATAACCCGTTAGCAGAATGATCCACGATATTCACCCAGACTGGCATAATCATATAATGGAGAGTAAAATGAGTATGAGACCAATTTTAATTAAAGCTTTTAGATCGCACGCTCAAGGTCATATTGACAAGCATGTGGCCAATATAGAAGTATATCTTCACAATCCTGTAGGTGTGGGAGAACACCCCGATATTATGGAAGCTATTGAAACCGAAATGGAAGAAGTAGCAAAATACCATGATATGTTAGAAATGTTAAATAAGTATTTTGATGATCCAAGTAACGGAAACCGCTAAAGAATATCTTAGAAGAATAGGGAAACCCAATGTATCCTTGACCGTAAAAGGTGGTGGCTGCGCTGGGTTTCAGTATGAATGGGGTACTACAGACAAAGAACCTACAGTAGAAAATTTATGGTTAGATCCATTAGCTGAGATGTTTGTTTTTGGTTGTACTGTGGATTATGTAGAAGAACTTGGTGGTTCTTATTTAAAAGTTGTAAATCCCAATGCCACAGCCTCTTGTGGATGTGGCGAAAGTTTTGGAGTCTAATCTCTAATTATTCCTATCGGACAATCTTGCCAATCCCATATCCAATGTCTTTCTTTCATCCACAATTTCTCTGGATGTTGATAAACACATATTCGTACTAAGGTTGATGGTGGTTGATTATCAATATAGATCATTGTAAGCGTAGTAAAAACCAGCGGCCAAATTACCACCAACCAGCACCAAGCCCGGTTAAGTATGTTCCACCACCAACAATTCCAAATCCTAATATTATTAAAAATATAAGAAGCAAACCTTCAAAAAAAGCTGCTCTTTTCTCTTGTTGTCTATAAACGGTTTCTTCACGTTCTTTTTTAATTGAACGTCTTAGTTCAACCATTTCTTTCCAAGTACCAAAACCAAAACGAATATTTAATAAATCTTGAAGCTGCTTTTCTTGTTCTTCGAGTTTCTTTTTATGAATAAGAATTTCAAGAGCCTCTTGTTCAACCGAACCACCACTAAATAGCTTAGTGAAAATTGGTGGATTCTTTCTCTGAGACTCTGCTCTATTTAAATCTGCTGCGGCTCCATACCACTTTCCTAATTGACCAACTACATCCTCTATTTCTCGTCCTGCTGCGACAAGTTTTTTCACTCCATTGAAAGCAGCCGTTGCAGCACTAATTGCTGTAATCGGATCAATCATTTTTTAAAAATCTAACCTCTCTAATTATTAACCTTCTAACGGGGCTGTAGGTGGTGTAAAGTTTGCGGTGTAGCGGGCCAAACCTTTAGAAATACGGAGGTCTTGGATGTGACCGTACATATTTGCAGCACTTAGTGAATTAGATTGTGCCCCTATAATAAGATTTTGGGATGTTGAATAATTTCTTGTATCTGAAGCTGATGCTTTTTGAGTTCCATCAATATATATCTTTATAGTTCCAGCACTGTAATCTCTTACCGCTGCTATATGATACCAAGTTCCAGATGAAATTTCATCGGATGGTGTTGTCGCCCAATGCGCAGATTGTCCAGACCAAGATATATGGTTTACATTATTATAGTTTCTATATTGTAAATCAAAACTATTATCTGTGCCGTCGTAACAGTTTATAATTGATTGCCTATTAAGGTTAGTAAAACGCACCCAAGCTTCAATCGTAAAACTATTTGTACCAAAATTAAAATTAGTAGCGCTTCCAAGATCAATATAATCCCCAGACCCATCAAAATATATAGATTTAGAACCAGCAAACTTAACCTGAGTTGTTGAACCAGTAGTATTATTAACCAGCTTTAGATTAGAACCTTGCGATTTATCTATGATAGAAGCATCTGTGCCTTTGATATGTAAATCGGCTGCTGTTGAAGATAGGGGTGCTGTTGGTGGAGTAAATTCTCCTGTATAATGAGCCGTTCCTATATCCATTTTAAAGTCGCTAATCAAACCATCAAAAGCGTTTCCGCTGCCTACAAATCTTTCATACCCTATAACGTGATTGTATGTTTTATCTAACATTGTAACACTTGCATCTAAAGTATCTGATGCAACTAATTTACCGTTAGCATAAAGATAAACACCAGTTCCAAATTGTCTTACTAAGGCAACATGAGTCCAAGTATTTTGTGGTGCTGTATTTGATGCTGCAGTTCCAGCCCATTCAACACCATTACTAGAATTGTAAAAAACAAATTTTAAATTAAATGCGCCATCTAAATAAATGCTGTACCAATCTGTTCCAGATGCAGACTGGTGCCATATACCACAATCTCCTACATTTGTTCTTGGGTATATCCAGCATTCAATAGTCCAATCATTAGAGGCAAAATTAAGTGAAGAATGATCTGGTATAGTTAGATAATCTCCTGTTCCATCAAAATTTATAGACCCACCGTGATCAGTTGCTGAGTATTCTAAGTAGTCGTAGGGCCCAATAGCATGTGACTCAGGATCACCTAAAGCAGTAAGCGTGAGAGTATTACTAAGACCTGTTTCAGCAATTTGTGCGCCTTTATTAAATAGTAAAACATGAGTATTACTATCCAATTCTAAAGGAGCGGTTGGAATAGCTGCTGTTCTTGCAACATTAGAAATTCTTAAATCTCTTAAATATCCATCAAATCTCTCACTTGTTGCTTCATACCCTATTATTAGTTTATTAGCATATCCACTATTTAAATTATATGTTGTTGTATTTGCAACAGCGCTACCTACTGTGTTTCCATCAACGTAAAGTTGGGCAGAACCACTTGATCTAATAAGTTGAACCCAATGCCATTCTGATCCAGGCACCTCATTGTTTGGAATAGAATAGCTGCCTTGAGGCCAAGATATACTTGTATACCAACCACTACCCTCTTTTCGGAGCTGAAAGCCAGAACCTAAAATCTGATTTCTGCCTGTATATTCAGTACCAGAAAACCAAAATTCAATAGTAAAATCACCAGTTAAAGAAATATTATTTGTTAATTCATATCTACCATAGTTTGTATTAGATCCAAATAATGTTGAATAACCCCCACTTCTATAAGGGCTAAAAGTACCAGCGTGAGCATCGCCATTTACTGTGATACTATGGTTATTTGTAGATGCATCGATAATATCGTTGTTATCACCAGTGCCAGTAGCAGTTGCTAATAAAGTTGTATATCTACTATTTTCTATAGGAATGAAAAAAGTAAGAGTGAAACTAGAAACATAAGGTAAAATATTTACACCATCACTTGCTCTAAACGTAATAGAACCAGTACCACCATCAGGTGCTTGTGCAGAAGTTTTTGGCGTTATTGTGAACACTGATGAGTCTTGACTAATTGTACTAATAGAATCCATTTGACCAGAAGTAACATAAGTATAAGAAATAGGAAGACCTTCTGGATCAGACGCTGCCAAAGTAATCGTGGTTGCCGTTTGTGGGCTATCAGCATCCAAAACGTAGGACCCTGCTGGTTGTCCACCTGAGTCCCATGTAGGAGTTGTATTAATGAGTGCAATGTTATACCAGCCGGATCCACTCCATATATATAATCTATTAGTTGCTTGAACAAAAGCTTGATCGCCTACATCATTACCAGTGTTAGGCAATAAATCTATTGATGCAAAATTTCCAGTTGCTACATCATTTACTGCAGTAGTAATTGTAGCAGGAGTAATTGTTGGATTTGTGGTTATTTCGGAAAGTATAGGACTTTCTATCATAGATTTTGCTAAAAGTCTTGCTTTACTTGGCATAAGGATTCTCTCAATTTATATCACGGTTGATACTATTTATAAAAAAATAATCAGAAAAAATGCATTTTAGGGGTTTACAAGGCATAATTAATAATATATAATGTTTACATATTAAATGAAAAAGAATCGGAGATAACTATGATGACTCACAAAGTAAAAGAAATGATTGAATTCCTAGGCGAGAACGGTATTCGTGTCTCACCAACATTTAGCTGCTACTCTGAAGAAGTGCAGCTTAAAGTATTAAATAAAATGATTCGTGAATTAGTGGCATAAGGAGATATATAATGGCACATGAAGTAGAAACAATGGCATACGCTGGAGCACTACCTTGGCACGGTCTTGGAGTACCAGTAAGTAATGATTTAACACCTGCACAGATGCAGCAAAAAGCTGGGCTTGACTGGGAAGTTGAAAAAGTTGATGCTTATATAAATGTTGGTGGAGAACAAGTGCCTACAGGACAACAAGCTCTTATTCGTACTAGTGATAATACGATTCTAACAAATGTTGGAGAAAACTGGAATCCAGTACAAAACTCTGAAGCGTTTAATTTCTTTTCAGATTATGTAATGGCTGGAGATATGGAAATGCATACAGCTGGTTCATTAAAGAATGGACAGATTG
>Ga0255752_10002837_pt1 | contig 18593 bp, 35 predicted proteins | sample 011ome_25_FD_179952 | JGI IMG/M metagenome (GOLD analysis project Ga0255752, IMG submission 179952) | Coastal salt marsh microbial communities from the Groves Creek Marsh, Skidaway Island, Georgia - 011512CT metaG (version 2) | ecosystem: Environmental > Aquatic > Marine > Intertidal zone >... | reverse complement strand
AACATGACCAACCCTCGCCAATGTGTATTGCTTAGTTGGTCCATGTAATCTTCGTCGTGTAGGTAGAACGAACCAGCGATTATTCCACAGATTGCCGTCCCGTCTGCTCTCTTTCCATAAGCTACTTGTTTACCTTGCTGATGACCAGCAACACAAGACATATGGAGCTTATTAACGATAACACTAGCAGAGCTGGCTGCCCTACCCATAGCACCAACTGGAAAGTAGTGGCAGAAACCAACACCATTGATAAAAACAGGCTTAAGAAATTCATATACTTCCCAATCTTTTTTGTAGTTTAGGTCATCAGTCGAAATCACACCTTCGAGCATAGGCGTATTAGCCACTGCGCGGTTGATGCGGTTCTCATGGTTACCCATTGTTAAAATCATACGAGGCTTGTAAACCTTGTGTTTCGTTACCTTCTGTGTTGCCTGTAAGTCACGCAACGGTTTGAGTAGCTTCTTCATACCTATCTGAGCAGCGGCGATGTCATCTTTGTACCGCTTCCCTTCAAAGTATTTACTACCAGCCTTATCGTGGGTGGACAAAGAGGGCATATCCGCGAAGTCGCCAATGTTGATAACAACATCTGGTCGGTAGTCACAGATAGCCTTTCCAGCCCATGTAAGGTGGTCAGTAGCTACTCCCGGCTTTACTTGACAGTCAGGAATAACAAGTATTTTCATTCAGCAAATACCTCTCGTGAAGATTTACGATTCCAATAATCGTCCAACATGATGTCAATATTCTCGTAAACACCTACATAACCACAAGTATCTAGGAATGCCGCAAACTGACGCATAACATCATGCCACATAGCGTCATCAGGGCAAACATAGAAATGCTCAGTGCTTGACGATACCGATGGTCGTGAACTACTCTTCTTAAAGTGGTAATACTGCTTATCTTCCATGTTAACCTCCATAAATACTAGGGAACTGTTCAGTCAGGATTGCTTTGCATTTATCCGCGACTTCTCGATGTTCCTTCTGTGTTGCTTCGTCACAGCGGATGTCTACATAATGCATCCAACTCCGCAGTGTACCATTCATATACATTCGACTCATTGTCAACCCTTCTGGTAATAACTTACGAGCCACCTCTTTGGCGATGCCGTTGTTCAGTGCTGCGCCGTAGGAGTAACGAGCCTGTGCGACTACTGCCGCCTGTTGCTCATCCCACCAACGTTGCAACTCTCGGTCTTGAGTAGGGAGACTGTTTTGCCGATTCTTCTCATCCTGCAACCTAACCTCGCCATACTCCATATCGAAAGCCTCTGCATAACGCTGACTGAACTCCTGAAAGCTAAACGAGCGATGGCGAATAATCTGTCGCGCAATGTCTCGTGTGCATTCAATCTCCATACAGACGTTAACCATCTCGAAAGGTGACCAGTGTTTATTCCGCATCAGGTAACGAAGCAGCTTAGGTGCTGTCTCCTTGTTATCCTGATTGGACGGGTTAGAAACACGAGCCATGTATGCTACCTTTTCCTCTGCATCGGGGGTAACCCATACAAGCGACACTTTCATTTTTCTACGTTCACTCCAAGGTATTTCAGCATTAGTTTGGTGGCATTGATATAGCTGTCCACTTGCTTTTGGTTATCCTCAATAAACTTGTCAGGCTTACCCAAATACTTATCAACATACTGCTGCCACATAAGCATTGAATCCTCCATCTGTTTAACAAGGGGGTTACTTTCGCTACTATATTCCAATTTCATTTTTTCTTAGCCCTTTCTTTACGCTCTGCGTTTGTCTTATCCTTATGGCAGGGTTTGCACAACACCTGTAAGTTTTCAGCTTCACAATAGAGCCTGTTCATATAAATCCACCAGTCCTGAAAGCCTTCTTCTGGTGAGACAACAGGGTCAATATGATCTACCTGTACATCTCTAGCCACAAAGAACCCACCACAACTGGCACATAAGTAATGCTCAGCTAACCGACCTGAGCGTTTGTTAACCTTCTTCCCAACCATCGCTGCTTTCAGAGCTTTCCACTTAGGCGGGAAACGTTTCATGTAAGCACGTAACGCTGAGATTATAAACGCCCTAAACCTAGCCTCTGTCCACTCTCCATCGTTATACTTTCTGTTGCTCATACTGGTATAACAACTGAGCGAAACCTTCTACGAACCGCTCGTCATGGTCACGCTCACCCATCGTAAACAGGATAGCATGAACTAACTCATGGTAAAAGGTAACTTCTCGATCCTGTCCTGTCAGCTTCCTGTTGATTAAAATCTTACATAGGTCTGGGTTTGATGCACCAAGGTCAGGCATATCTGTCGTGATAACCTCCCATGTGCACCCTGCTAGTTTAAACTTCCTCATTCGGTGGCTCCCATAGTTCGTTGGGCGTCCTGCGTAACCACAAGAGCCTGCCGTTCTCTAAAACACGTTCTTTTCCCAGAGCCTCCACACAACACGCATAGAACTCTTTCTCCGTCTGGAAAGGCGCAAGCATCTTCTCCGAACGCACTGCACCAACACGAGGAATTCCCTTGATGTTGTCTGCCGCGTCCCCCATAAGAATCTGCCTGTAAAAGAACCGCAACCCTTCTTCTGGTGTTACCTTCTTCTTTTCCTTCTTCACAAAGTTGTAGTGCCATCCGGGAACCTGCATAAAATCTTTGTCAATCGAAACAATGATAGCCTCTTCGCCCAACTCGGTTGCTCGTATTGCAATATCATCATCAGCTTCCTGTCCTTCACTAACTGTCGCACCCCATGCCGTCTGTAAATATTCCCGTAGGAGAGGTAGGTGTTGCGGCTTCTTAACATCCTTCCTGTTACCTTTGTAAGGTGCTGTCACCGCAATGTCATTACGAAAGTTTGTTTTGCCTGTTAGGAACAACTCATGGTCATCGGTGTCCAATAAATCAAACATTAACAAATCTTCGAGAAACACCGCCATTGTTTCTATAGCGGTGTTCTCATGCTCATCATCAGTAGCAAACCCTACCCGATAACAAAGAATATCTGCATCGAGTAGAGCCTTCATTACAGCAGGTCGTCGTCGTTAAAAGTAGCACCACTGCTTACCGTGTAGGGGACTAGCTCAGTGATAACCATCTTTTTCAACGATGGGCTAACACCCTTCTTACCTTTAAAAGTCCAAGCATATGGTGTAATGATAGCAGCCGCTTTAGAACCATTACCAAGAATATCACCTTCAATCTGCGAACCACCATCGTCATAAACAGTGATAGGTCGGGTGCTCTTGCAGGTAACATAAGCGCCTTTACCTTCTTTTGTTTTGACCTCGATACCCATCTGTTCCAAAGCGCCAACGGCTTTGTCTGATAGGTTGCACAAGTCGACTTGATACTTACCAGACATCTCGTTTGGTTTGTTCAAGAAAGCCCACATAACTTCTGCTTTAACTTTTACTGCTTCTTCATTCATACATAACTCCTTAGTGAATGGGACTATCGCCTTCTTCGGCAATCTCATAAAATTTAGATGTAACCATTGCCAGAATATCTAGCACTTCCATCTCGTGTAAATCTTGGTTGAAACTTAGGTGTACTTCACCATCTTTCTCTGTAATGACAATTAGGTTATCCGCACCGTCGAGAACAGCTTCCAAGGTTGTTTTGTCAATCAATGTGTTTCCTTCCAGTTGTTACCTACATGATATTCTCCTGTTACTGGACAACGAAGCCCTAAAGCAACACCAGCTTCTTCAATAGCTTCTACTGCCATCTTACCTACCCTTTCTGCATCCTCTTCCGGGACTTCCACCTGCCACTCATCGTGTACATTTGCACAGAACTTAGCGTCTATTATACCACACTTTAACTTATTATTCAAGATAACCAAGGATTTTTTCATTAAAATTGCCCCTGCGCCTTGTAACAAAGTATTTAATGCGCTATGTTCGCTTCGCACTAACAAATGTCTACCATCTAAACCATCCAACCAACCCTTAGCCGCGTGCGCAGCCACTTTCTCTTTCAATCGTTTCAACGCTGGTGTGTTTTTCAAGAAGCGATTCATTAACTTTCTGCCTTCCTGCTCACTACCACCAACGATAGAACCAATCTTAGCAGCACCAGCACCGTACAGGAAAGCGTAAATAAACGTCTTCGCTGTGTTTCGGTTCTCTAGCCCTGCTGCCTTCTGGTTTGCGGTATGTATGTCACCATTGAGGATTTCGTTTGTATATTGAGCATCCCGCATATAGTGCGCCAACATCCGCAATTCCAAACCACTAGCGTCGATACCGACTAACTTATTACCCGGCTCGACTGTCCACAATTCCCGACACTCTGCTCCGTACTCAGAGCCGCTGTTGGGAACCTGCGCCATGTTAGGGCTAATATGCGTCATACGCCCCGTCACGGCTCCATTTGTTATCACCCTACCGTGTACCCTACCATCTTCCTTAACAACGTCAAACCAACTGCTAACCTGCGAGATACGCTTTTGCAACATCAGGTAACGTGCAATTAGTTTAGCCTCTGGTAGGTCGATGCCATCCAAAACCTTCTCGTTGATGATAGTAGAACCCTTCTCTGTTTCCTCTGTAAAGGTAACACCAAGCCCTGCTAGTCTCTCTGCAATTTGCTGTCGACTGCCGGGGTTGAATGGGGTCACCTTAGTTTTAAGAGGTTTTCCAGTTTTCTCACTAACTCGTTCTTCGACAATCGGTGGAAAGACACTTTGCAGTTTGCTTTCAATATCAGCAACCTCGCCTGTAAGCTGACCAAGCAAAACCTCACCTTTCTGTTTATCGAATTTAAAACCATGTTGTTCCTGCCTTTTCAAAATAGCAGCCACTTCATGTTCTAGCTGCACACTTTCACCCCAACCAGTTAATTCAGTTTCTAACATCCTGAATAACTGGACCGTCACTGCCACGTCCTGCTTACAATAAAACCTATTGAGGCTATCATAAGGAGCATCGTAAGGAGTAGTAGAAACCTTATCATAGGGAACCCCCATTAACCAGTGCCAAATGCGTGTGTACTCAACCTTCCGATTCCCCAGTCTCTTCCCCCATGCGTCTAAACTGTGACCCCCTTCGATGGAGGGATTCAAGAGCCTTGACATTATCAAGGTATCCCTCACTTTGCTTAATCCAATTCTCGTTTTCCAAATCTTGTTTAGAATAGGCGCGTCGAAGCCGATCAAGTTGTGACCGATCAGCCTGTCTGCTTTGTTTATCAAGGGTATGAGTGTATCTGGTGTTGTGTGACATACGTATTCGTTTGTGTCGCTGTTATGGGTGTAGCACATCCAAATTTTACTGTGCTTGCTATCTGTCTCGATGTCGAGAACTAAGTCCACTTTTACTCCTCTCCTCTCCAAAAAGGATGATATTTTTTCTTAGCTTCTTTGTACGCTTTAACAGCCTCTTCTTCTGTATCAAAAGTACCGATTGTTAAAAATTTTTCATCAACAGTAATACGAGCGGACCATCTACCTGTTTTCTTTCCTAAATATGCTCCTTTACCCATTCTGTTTTGTGCGTTTTGTTGGTTTGTGACCTCTCTTAAATTTGAAAATCTGTTATCTGTTTTTACATTGTTTATATGATCAATTTGATCTTTAGGCAAAGAACCAGTCATTAAATACCAAGCCAATCTGTGTGCTTTTATGTTTTTACCATTATAAAAAATAATACAGTAACCTTTTTTTGTTAAGCCTTTATTTTGTCTAAACCATCCTTTATGTCTATTTGCTGTAGGTTGAACCCATTTAAATAAACCAGTATCTGGATTGTAAGTAAAAACATCCTCTAACAAAGATTCTTTAAAAAATAACTCTTGTTGCATCTTACTCCCCTTTAGCAAGCTCAATCTCTACCAACTTTGCATAACCACCCACATCATGCCAACTGTCGTCATAGAATGGGTCACCATTAACTATACGGGCTAACTTGTTGGCAATCAAGTCCAAGCTCTCCTGCATATAGGGTTCCATTATACCCCAACTAGCGCCATCACGCAAGTTTTCCTTTAGTTGTTGCGCTGTTGTTGACACGTTGCGATATTCCCCATAGCGGTTACCTCGTGTGTCCAGCGTTTCTGTTACATCTTTCATCAATACATCCCTTCCAAGTTTGGCTTGCGATAACGCTCACCCTTCTTAATCTTACCGTTGTCGTCGAACTCAGGAAAACCCTTGTAGTTAAACTTACTCCAGTTGCTATCGTTAACCTCTTGGCAGGCAGCCACCATATCCATCTTAGCGCAATGGGCGACACCGACTGCCGTAACCACCTGATCTGCTAATGAGTCAAGAAGCTCCTTACGGTTAACGTCAGCGGCGGTTCTTTCTCCGCTTTTCAACGTATCAGCGTAATCGGACAACGTATTGACAGCATCTCGCAAGTGGGTGTCGTTGTCCCACTCAAACCCTAGCGCATCCATCATCTCGATAAACTCTTCGATATGGCATCCTAGCTGCACATTGAATTCTTTGTGTGTCGGCTCAGGTCGAGCGCGTTTGTGCCACAGGGTGATGTTGTCAATCATTCTCTTTCCTTCGTTTAGGTAAGGGTGTCCAGCCAATCCAGAACCCATCTTCAATTATAGCAGGGGATAACAACCCGTGGGAAGCTACGCCATAGATGCTCAGTAGCTGTAACTTAACCCCATGTGGTGCTGTCTCTAGCGGTCGCCAGTAGTAGTCGTGGTCAACGTAGGCAGCCCCGTCACCACTAACCTTATCAGTCAAAACGGAGCCTCCTCTGCCGTAGTTACAATGTGGTTACAACGAATGCGGTAGGCTAGCCTCTGTACCCACTCAGGCTTGATGCCAAAGGGGTTGATGCAGATGCCCTGCTTGTTGTACCCGTACTGCTCAATCTTCATAAGATAGGAACTCCTTTTGCTCTTCGATACTCATTTGTGAGAAAGTCTGAAAATGAACTTCACCACAACAACTGAATCTTGTTTTAACATCGCCACAATAACAACAATATTCTGTGCTGTCATTGAGTAAATCCTTAATTTTTATTTCAAGTTCATCCATAATCCCACCTGTGCAAATGCGTAGCCAATCCAAATCATACCGTTAGCGCCTTCGCCCTTAGCCCATTGCAGTATTCCTACTGTAAGATAACCAAGACCAGTAGCGCCTACGATTACCTGCTCAATCATAACGCCTCATCCTCGATCAAGTCAGCTTCACGTAGTATACCATTATTTTGGTTATATTGCAAGCCGAATTTAATCCCTGTTGCTCGACCAGTAAACCGATCTTTCAACACCCTGAACGTTGTCGTCTGCCGCTTAATCGGGTCTGAGTGCTGCTTGTTACGCTCCAAACCAAACATGTAGTGCGACCAACGTGCGATAGCTCGTGAGCCTGTAAAATGCTTCTCCATCACCCTACCACCTTCCTCGTGGCTTTTACCCTCTGGTGTCGTCAGGTGGCTAATGAAGTGGATGATGATGCCAAGCTCCTGCGCCAACGATGCCATGTCTGCCATAATGCCATCAAGTGCCCTACGCTCGTCCTGCTCCTGCGCTGATAACGCTGTCAGGTGGTCGAGATAGATGTGCTCGATGTCATACGCCTTGTTGAAATACTTGATGATGCCCTTGATTGTCTTCCAATCCATAGCACCGAAGTGTTCCATCATGTACAGTTGCTCACGCGCTTCCAAGCGGTTAACACTCTCCTCATACTGTGTTCGGTTCCAGTCAGCATCAGGTACATGGTAGAGCCGTTGGTCTAACTTACCCATCACCCGCTGCCCTGTTTCGACCACGTTTTGCTCTAGGTAGATAACACCCACCTTCTTGTTCAGCGTCTCGATGTCATAGGCGATCTGCTGGGTGAAAACGTCAGTCTTACCGACACCGACACCAGCACCAAACGCATACAACTCACCCTTACGCCGACCATAGGTTAACCCTGTCAGCGTAGGGAAACACCAAGGTACACCGGGCACTGGCGGGGTTAACAACCTCTGTTTGATGTCGCTGATGGTGACAATACCCTCTGGCTTGTACTTCTCCGATGCCAACCACGCCTGAGAGAATAACACTTCAGCCCGATCAACTAACCAGTCGCTAGCGTCTTTGTACTGCTGGTTGTGCCTGAACAGCAACGCCTTCCCACCGAATAGGTCAGCCACTTTGTTAGCCGCTTCGCGTCCCACCTCGTCGTTGTCAAAACAGATTAACACCTTGTTGAATGAGTCTAACCACTCGTAGGCAGCTTTACAGTCACTCAATGCCGACTGAGCACCTGATCGAATGCTAACAACGGGGTGTTTACCGCCCATCATCTGGTAGGCACTCATCGCATCAAACTCACCCTCGCAAATGGTAACAACATCACCACCCTTAGCGAAGTTACTTTGACCGAACAGCGTTGCTACCTTCCAATCACCCTCAACCTTGAACTGTTTATCCTGACTTCGCACCTTGTTGGCAACGTGGTTACCTGTTTTGTCAAAGTAGGGGAATAACACCTCACCATCGGCGGTTAACTGAACACCGAAGTCTTCGACAGTCTTTAGTGCCAATCGTCGGTCGCTAATACCACTCTGAAACGCGTCAGAACGGCTCACAACGGCTTTTTGAGGGGTGGTTGATACTTGGGTATAGGTAGACATAGAAAACGGCTTATCGCGGGTTTGGCACTTGAAACAATATTTTGAGTCATCTTCGTTGATAACCGCTGCGTCACTACTGCCGCAATGGTCACAAGCGATGTGCATCTTTTTGTAGTTTGGCATCACAACTCCCAACTATCGTGCAGGGTTTGCATCGCCTCAATCTCTTCAATGGTTAACGAACGCTGTTTTGACTCTTTGAATAGGTTTTCTAAAAAACTGTTTAGCCCTATTGCGTTAACCACATCAATAGCATCGTTGACTGTATAGTACAACGTTGTTTCTTCAATATTATTCATCATTATCCCTCGTTAGGTCAAAACAGTCTATATAGTTTGCAACATCCGTGCCAACCTCGGTTCTCAAGTCTTCACGTGTCACCACCTTGACATCTTCGTCAATCGTGGACAGACACTTTTCACAAATGTCAATAAAGTCATTAGTACTAGCTTTTCGCATGGTACTCTCAAATGGTGTTAGGGTTACATTGCAGCAGTTACATCTCATTCTAGGGTTCCTATCAAAACTATAAACAAAAGAGCCAACGCCAATGATAACATAATTACTTCACCTTTACAAGTTTAAACACACCCTCTTGGTTATTCTCTTCGAGCCATAGCAGGGCATACCCTCGCTCAGTAGTTCGATAGACAACCATGTTCGACCACTTAGTGCGTATTTCGTACATTAAAAGCCCCTCAGTTTAGATAATGTGATAACGACAAAAAGGCGACCAAAGCCGCCACTAACAGAAAATCAAGCCACATAAATAACCCCGTCAATAGCCACCTCTTGGATTGTCTCCCGGTTGACGGCACGATAGCCCTTATTTTGGATATCGTAGATCGTCACGAACTTTTCAGGGTCAAGGGTAGACACACCCCCTTTAAGGTGTTTTTTAACGCCTAGACGCCCGTTTAACACCCTTTCTGAGCCATCTTTTTTGGTAAACGTCACCCTGACAAATTTACCCTCACTTGCTAACAAAACGTGATCCAGTTTAGTCATAGTAGTTTTCTCCTTCTTCGGTCATAGTATCATAGATCAACCCACGTTTGACGCTTTCGGCGTCTTCGTCAAAACTGTCAAGCATTCGCAGCAGTTCGTGCACCTCCTCCCAAAAATTTAGATATTCGGAATAGCTTTGCTGTTCCTCTGTCACCAACTTGTTAGCCATTATCAACTCTTTGATAATGCCTGACGCCTTGTCTAGCGCCTCTCGCGCCTCGAAAATTGTAGCCATATAAAAACCCCTCATTCTACTTTTGCAATTAAACCGTCACGCATAAACACACGGGCGAAAAACTCACGCCCTTGTCGCGTTATATGTGGGCGATTAGCGCCTGTTAACCAGCCGTCACTTAGGTACTCAGCGCCGAACATGCTGGTCTCGATATAGTTTAACCGCTTGCCGATGTTTTCTTTTAAAACTTTCTTGCTTGGATAAACGAACACTAACATGGTAAACCCTCCAATTACCTAGGAAAAGCCCTAGCCCATGAGCACCATTAGATGCCCTAGGGTTAACGCTCTCACGCTATTTGCTGGTCATTCATTAAATGCCCTTTCTCCAAACTCTCGCAATATAACCATACCCCGTGGTCATAACCCCTTTTATATGCTACCCGCTCGTCATCCGATTGACCTAAAGGCGGGTTTTGTGTTCCCTGAAAAAAGCCATCGTCAATACCACGCTCGAATGCGTGAACCATGCGCCAATTATTCTCGTTCATTGTAAACCCCTCATTCTACTTTATAAACCGCTGTCACCCGTTTATTGGATAACAACTCCCCGGTGTCTATGACTTGATTGTCAACTATAGCAACCGCGTGCCCTGTCACAATGGCGACATACCGACCCGGTTTAATCGTCGTCAACAAGCGCCCCAACGTCATACCATTATACTCTGGCGGTTGTCGTGTTTCAAGCCAAAACTGTATCGCCTGTTTTGTTCGCCCGTAGACACCGACAAGCGATAACCCGGCTGCGGTATATACGGCGTGCAGCATGCGAATACTAGCGCCCCTATGCTTGCGTCTACCCGCTCGTTGAAACACCGTATAAGACCATTCTAACGTCTCACCGCTTGCATTAGCTAACGCACGCACCGCGCAATTGTTCGTGTCGTCGTCGTCAATAAACCCGGCGTGATTCGGGTAGATATATTTAGGTTGTCTCATGCATTCCCCTAGTAGGTTTCAAGCCGAAACTGGCTTTTCATTGGCTGCGCCTTTAACGGCTCGTCAAAAGCTACCGCATCGTCGACAAGCCAGCCAAAACAGCGTTTGCGGTTTAGATAATGATAGGGGCTGTCGATCATTACCCGGTGTTTTTTAAAGTCGTCGTTAAACGGCTCGACGGCGTGATAACGTTTAAACCCTTTAAATTTAACCGCCCCTATAATTTCCCGTTGTTCGTTTTGTACGTGCAGCCAAAAGCCAGCGAAGCGCACGGGTAAGCTTATATGCGCGGTTTCGATTGTCTTACGGTTTTGGACTATTTCACGCGCCCACGGCTCACGTATAAAAACCCTGCCAATAACTTGCATAATTTCCCCTTAATACGTTAACACGTCGAAATAAGCCAGCATAAGGGTTAACAAACTAGCGAACAGCGCCGAATAGAATAACCCTTGAATTAAAAATTTAAACATAAAAACCCCTTAATGAACCGCAATGATAATTGGTAAACCCTTAAGCGCTTGCATACCGCACGCGTGCCCTTTACCCGTGCATGTACCGCACGTGCCCGGACAAGGAAAAGCTTTTGCACCGAATGATTCCCGCAACGCCTTGTTTACCGCTTGCGTGCCATGTTCGTTACTTTTTACACGTCGACCGATAGACACCGCCACGAATTCGCCACGGGTTATTGGCAGCGCTTTAATTCTGTCTACGGTGTCGGTTTTGCTATTGTGTCCACTTGACACGTTTAACACGTAGTTTCCCGGCATTTTCCCGTTATACGACAGCAATGCGTCAAAGCTTTTCGAATAGCCATAGACACGGGCTTTTGTGCCGTCGATCAAGCCGAACCAAAATGCCACATCGTCGACGTTAGCAAAGTCGCCGTCAACGTATAGGCGCAAGTCGTAAGGGCTTTTTGCGTTGTCGTCGATAGCTTTAAAAGCTTGCGTTATTGCGCCACGGTTGAACCGCATTAAAAACGCATTTTGGCATTGCCGGGCGAATGCAGCCGGATACCGCCATGCACGGAAAGAATAACAAAAGTCGAGACAAGCGCCAGCGCCGGGACAAGTGACACCGGGCAAACTACTAAACGCTACAAATGGCAGTTTTGAATTGCCGTCGAGCTTAAACACCGTAAACGCCGGGTAACCGCCCATAAACACGGTGCGAAGCTTCGCGAAGTTAGTTTGCCAACCTATAGTTGCGAACAAGGGCGAAGCGGTAAGCTTGTCTAATGCGTCGACGATGCTAGCGTTATCGTCGTTTTGCACCGCTTGCGCGAATGCATAGAGTGCTGCGGTTTTTTTAGCGGTTTTGTTGAATGTTTTCATTGTTATTTCCCTTATTTTTTGGCGGTTGTTGTTAACTTAAAAGCCACGGCTGGCGCATCGTGTTTTGCGAATTGTACGCGCATAGCAAGCCAATCGGTTTCACGCAATAGATTGCCTAGCTCGCAGCAAGTTATAAAAGTATCGGTATCGTCGACGTTTAGCGCATGCTGCGCCGTATAAGTTAAACCGTTGTCTCGAATGCTGCGCCGTGCCTTTTGGTAGATATCGCGGTTCATGCTGTTACCCCTTACGTGCACGTGCACCGTTTAATTGTCCGAACAAGTACCAGAACCGCCTTATATCGTCTTTTGGTAAACGGCTTAAATCTAATTCCGGTAAGCCCCTAGCTGCGCGCTTAAACGCTATTCTGTACCAATCCCAATGCGCTACGTTTGACATGTTAATAACCCCTTACAAATTAGGCAACACCGCGTTACCTACAATTTTTTATATCGCACGAATTGTGCCAATAATAACCCTTATAAATTGAATACTATTGTTTGCAGGATTGCTATATATAACCAGGCGCTTATGTTCTAATATGGTGCATGTTGCGCCATTATAGTGCATAGTTGCATTATAGTGGTGCACATTGTGGATAACTACTCAAATTGTGGATAACTTTTTAGGCTGTGGATAACTCTATAGCGTCCCACGCTGGCACTCACACATGCACTATACTGCACGTCACAGTAACTATATTGCCTGTGGATAACCTGTGGATAACTTTACTGTATGGATGTACAGTTGTGGATAACCTGTGGATAACTTTGCTGCGTAGCTATAACACCCCCGGGGTGGGGTAACGCTGTGCTGTAAAGTTGTAGTACCCGCTAACGTACAAAAAAGAGGCAAATTAGACTTAATTGGGGACACATCACTATATAGCTAACAAGACGTAACTGCTTAATTTTTAAGCACTTTTGACATTGAAGGGTAACGGGTTAGGGCTAACAAGAAAAGGAAAGCCATCAGTCGATGTTGCCACTGTTTAGTCAATGTCGTCAATAAGGCGTTTAAGTGACAATTGCGACTGAACAGCTAACGAGCCAATCGCGACTGAACAGCTATTTTGAAAAAAGTTGTAAAAAAGTGAAAAAAAGACTTGACAAAAAGACAAAAGTGTGGTATACTACGTACTATATAGGGTATGATGTGAAGGGTTACTAATTACGGTTAACCACAACCTTGTTGTTCATAGCTATATAGACTAAGTAACACTAAACAGTAATTAGCTATATAGTCTAGTTAGTGCTAAATAGAGGAACCAGTAATGGATAACCCAAAAAAGAAAGGTAGACCATCGAAAGATAGGTTAGCCGAAGTTAAGAAAAGACCTGTAGGTAGACCTAAAGGGGATGCCTCAGCCATCGAGGAGTTTAAGGCTCGTTTGATGGCATCACCCAAAAGTCGTAAGGTGTTAGACTCCATCCTTGATGCCGCGTTAGACGATGAGCACAAGAATCAGGCAGCGGCGTGGAAGCTGTTGGTTGACCGTATGTTACCCATGTCCTATTTCGAGAAAGACAAAGCAGGTGGTAGTCGACCTTCAGTCAATATTGTTATCAGCGGTGTTGGCGAGACAGTTTCAATTGATAACGACATTATAGATGTGGAGGACGTAAATGATCGGTCTTGATTCAATTTTAAATATAGGCGGTAAGTTAATTGACAAACTTATCCCCGACCCAGAGGCAGCAGCCAAGGCGCAACTAGAGCTAACCAAACTAGCCCAAGCAGGTGAGTTGGAGAAGTTAGCCAACGAGGTTAAAGACCGCAGTGATGCCCGAAACCGTGAGTTGCAAATAGCGACTAGCGAGGCAGCACCTTTCCTAAATAAAGTGGTAACCCCTGTGTTAGCCCTAGGGTCTGTTATCCTCTCCTTCGCCCTATTCGCTGTTCTCATCTTCATTGATGTTCAGCCGGAAGCGAAGGACATTCTAATTTACATCTTAGGCGTCTTATCAGCCGCCATCACACAAATTCTCTCTTACTACTTCGGCAGCAGTGTCGGTAGCAAAGATAAAGATGAACAATTAAAAGGTTTAGCCAAATGAAACTTTCACGTAATTTTAGCCTCCAAGAGTTAACTAAAAGTGAAACTGCAATCCGCAAGGATATTGACAACACCCCAAACGAAGAAGTTATTCGCAACCTAACCACCCTATGCGACATGGTGTTGCAAAAGGTGCGTAACTCTCATGGGGCTGTTACCATTACCAGTGGTTACCGCTCACCAGAGCTAAACAAAGCTATCGGTGGTTCTGCTACAAGCGACCATTGTAAAGGGTTGGCAGCAGACTTTGAAGTGCCCGGCTTAGACAATAAACAATTGTGTAAGTGGATTATCGACAACCTAACCTTTAAACAACTCATCCTTGAATTCTACGAAGAGGGTGAGCCTAATAGTGGTTGGGTTCACTGCTCATTCGAAGAGGGTGAGAATAACAACCAAGTACTCCGTGCTGTTAAGGAAGGTAAAAAGACCGTTTACCTAAAAGGCATTGAGTGATTTAAAGATTGAACTGTTGCCGTGGCAGAAACAGGTGTGGGCTGACGAGACTCGGTTCCACATCGTTGCGGCAGGTCGCCGGACAGGTAAGAGTCGTTTGGCTGCTTACCGTCTGATTATTGAAGCACTACAAAGCGAGAGAGGTCACGTATTCTATGTTGCTCCTACACAAGGTCAGGCTCGTGACATCATGTGGCAAACTATTCTGGAGGTTGGGCATCCTGTCATTACAGGTAGTCACATTAACAACTTGCAGATTAAGCTTATCAATGGTGCGACGATTTCTCTAAAAGGTGCTGACCGCCCTGAGACAATGCGGGGTGTTAGCTTAAAGTTCTTGGTCATGGACGAGTACGCTGACATGAAACCAGAGGTGTGGGAACAAATCTTACGTCCTGCACTAGCCGACTTGAAGGGTCGTGCCATGTTTATCGGCACACCAATGGGTCGAAACCACTTCTACGACTTATACCAATACGGCTTAAAAGGCGAAGATGAGACGTTCAAGTCTTTCCACTTTACTTCATTCGACAATCCGCTACTTGACCCTAAAGAAATTGAGGCAGCTAAGAAAAGCATGTCCTCATTCTCATTCAGGCAGGAATTTATGGCTTCATTCGAGGCTGCCGGTGGAGAGTTGTTCAAGGAAGAGTGGGTAAAGTTTGACGAGGAAGAGCCTGAACAGGGTGATTTCTACATTGCAGTCGACTTAGCTGGTTTTGAGGATGAAGGAAGTAAGGGTGTTAAGAACTCCCGCCTCGACAATACAGCTATCGCCGTTGTTAAAGCTAACGAAAAAGGCTGGTGGGTCGCTGAAATCATCTACGGTAGGTGGGATGTTAAGGAAACAGCCAAGAAAATCTTCGATGCTGTTAAACAATATGAGCCTGTGGCGGTTGGTATCGAGAAGGGCATCGCTAGACAGGCTGTTATGCCCTACCTCAGTGACATTATGAAGCGAACTCAAACCTTCTTCAGGGTTGATGAGCTAACACACGGTAACAAGAAGAAGACAGATAGGGTTGTCTGGGCGCTGCAAGGGCGTTTTGAGAATGGATATGTAACCCTCAACAAAGGTGATTGGAACGCAGAGTTCCTAGACCAGCTATTTCAATTTCCAAACAAGCTAGTACATGACGACTTACCTGATGCGCTGTCTTACATTGAGCAACTTGCTAAAGTAGCTTACGTGTTGGACTTTGAAGAAGAAGAGTACGAGTACCTAGACACAATTTCAGGTTATTAACTATGCCGGATAAAAATAAACCAGAATTTTTGGATAGGATTATTAACCCGTCTAAATATCCTTACATTACAAATGAGGATGAATCAATTTCTACACACCGAATGGCGGCAGAAATGGATGAAAATGGTAATTGGGTTGTGTTTCCTACTATTGTTAGATTACCAACTGGCGAATTGTACCAGTTTGAAGATAATGGGCAAGCAATGGATTACAACATGAGAACTGGCAACTATCTTCCAATGCCCTCTAAAAAAGAAGCTTTAAAATATGCTGAAGGTGGCTACAAAAAAGGCACGGCACTAGAGAAATTTAATCCTCTTGCTAACAAAATTAAGTAAGGAACAAAGATGGAAGATTACGAAAAGAAATCACCAGACCAGAAGGTCGAAGCGTGGGTTATGGACAAAGTGGAGCAATGGCGTGACCACTACAGTGCAAACTACGAGCAGAAGTTTGACGAGTACTACCGTCTATGGCGTGGTATTTGGTCAGCAGAGGACAAGACTCGTGATAGTGAGCGTTCTCGACTGATTTCTCCCGCCCTCCAACAGGCAGTAGAGAGTTCTGTCGCTGAGGTGGAAGAAGCTACCTTTGGTCGTGGTAAATGGTTCGACATCCGCGATGACCGCAACGACCAAGACCCTAAAGATGTCGCCTATTTGCGCGAACAACTAGCTGAAGACTTTCAATTTACCAAGACACGTAAGGCTGTTGCTGAGTGTATCTTGAATGCCGCTGTCTACGGTACTGCTGTAGGCGAGTTGGTGTTGGAAGAGGTCAAAGAGATGAAGCCAGCTACGCAGCCCATCATGGATGGTGCGATGCAAGCGGTTGGTGTTAACATCGAAGACCGTGTGGTTGTCAAGTTGCGACCCATTTTACCTCAGAACTTCCTAATTGACCCTGTAGCCACCTCTATTGAGGATGCTTTGGGTGTGGCTATCGACGAATTTGTCCCAAAACACCAAGTAGAGATTGGAATTCAAAATGGTATCTATCGCGATGTTGATATTGAGTCTGCCGATACTGATTCAGACATTGAAGCTGACAAAGAGCTTACATCGTTTGACGAAGATAAAGTCAGACTAACCAAATATTACGGGTTAATTCCTAAGCATCTCTATAACGATGCTATTATGGAAGAGGATGAAGACGATGAGTTGTCCAAAACCGTCAAACCTGAAAAGGATGAGGACAAGTCAGAGGAAGAAGGCTACATCGAGGTGATTATTGTTATCGCTAACGGCGGTCAACTATTGAAAATTGAAGAAAACCCCTACATGATGCAAGACCGCCCTGTCGTGGCGTTTCCTTGGGATGTAGTTCCATCACGTTTCTGGGGTCGTGGTATCTGTGAGAAGGGTTATAACAGCCAGAAGGCACTCGACGCTGAGTTACGTGCTCGTATTGATGCCCTAGCCCTCACCGTACACCCAATGATGGCTATGGATGCCTCTCGCATGCCTCGTGGGGCTAAGCTGGAGATTCGTCCGGGTAAAACAATCCTAACTAACGGTAACCCCGCTGAAATTCTACAGCCATTTAAGTTTGGTAACCTCGATCAGGTGACCTTTGCTCAGGCTGGCGAGTTGCAGAAGATGGTTCAGATGGCGACAGGCGCGATTGACGCTGCTGGCATCCCCGGCACTATCAATGGTGACGCTGCTGCTGGTGCTGTAAGTATGTCGATGGGAGCAATCATTAAACGCCACAAGCGTACACTAATTAACTTCCAAGAGTCTTTCCTCATCCCTATGATTGAGAAGACAGCATGGCGATATATGCAATTTGACCCAGAGCACTACCCTGTATCAGATTACAAGTTTGTGCCATCATCATCTCTGGGTGTTATCGCTCGTGAGTATGAGGTTACGCAGCTGGTTCAACTGTTGCAAACGCTTGGTCAAGATAGCCCAATGTACCCAATGCTGGTTTCAGCCGTTGTGGATAACATGGGTCTGTCAAACCGTGAAGAGATTATCGCTCAGATGCAACAAGCGGCTCAGCCTAACCCAGAAGCACAGCAAGCTGCTCAAATGCAACAACAACTACAGTTGCAATTGGCGCAGGCTCAACTACAACTTGTACAGGCTCAAGGTATGGAAGCTCAAGCCCGTGCCCAGAAGTATACAGTGGAAGCTCAATTGGAGCCAGAGGTTGTTAAGGCTAAGATGGCTGCGGCTATCTCCACCAACCTACAAGCTGGCAACGCTGATGATGCTGAATTCCAAAAGCGGGCAAAAATTGCCGACTTAATGCTGAAGGAAAAAGACATTAACAGTAATGAGCGAATTGCTATGATGCAAATGCAAAATAGGCAATAAAACACTTGACAAAAAGACAAAAGTGTGGTATAATTGCAACATCTCTCCACGACATGAAAGGATAAAGAGATGGACAAGGAACTACAAGATTATTACGAAACATTACTAGATTTGTTTGCCTCAAAAGGGTGGAAGCAATATATAGAAGACATCTCCGACAATATGGAGCTACTTCAGGATATTACTACCATCCCTGATGAAAAGCAATTCTGGTTCCGTAGAGGACAAATAGAAGCGGTCCAGCGAGTTCTCTCTTACGAGTCAGCGATTAAAAACAGCTACGAAGACTTTGAGAGGGAAGTGAATGCCTAAGCGTATCTATGAGTTTATCTGCGGAGATGACCACCTCACAGAGGCTTACATTGATTCTGAATTAAGAACAACCAATTGTAAGGTGTGTGGTCA
>Ga0255752_10002820_pt1 | contig 18637 bp, 9 predicted proteins | sample 011ome_25_FD_179952 | JGI IMG/M metagenome (GOLD analysis project Ga0255752, IMG submission 179952) | Coastal salt marsh microbial communities from the Groves Creek Marsh, Skidaway Island, Georgia - 011512CT metaG (version 2) | ecosystem: Environmental > Aquatic > Marine > Intertidal zone > Salt... | reverse complement strand
CTAGGGTTTACGTAGAGCTTGAATTTAATTGGACGACACGTCCCAAAAGGCCTCGATATTTCTTTTTTCTCTAATAGCCCCAGTTTTACGTCATTTTCCAAAAACTCTCTCGTCGTTCCCACCAACGCAACAGAAAAATGGAGGACGAGATGGCAACGCTCCTCCTTCAAAACCACCTTCAAAACTCGAAGAAGAAGAAGAAGAAGACAAAGACGAAGAAGAATAAAGGCTCTTCCTCGCCTTCCTGGGAGGTGGACGAGTACGAGTGGGACCAAGTGCGCTGCGTCGGACGAATGAAGCACGAGATGGATTCGTTTTCCTCCGGGGGTGAAGAGGAGTGGGGGATCCCCGAGGAGGAGGAGGAGGAGAAAAAATTATCCTCCTCTTCCTCCGCGTTTGGAAGAGCGGACGAGAAACAACGGGAGAAACAACGTCTCGACGACGACGAGGAGGAGGAGAAGTTGTCGCTGTTTGACCTCAACACCACGAAGAACAACCCGCTCTTCGTGGGTGTCTCGAGAGGCGCGAGGGAGAAAGAAGCGGACGAGAGGAGGTTTTTGATTGGGCAGCAGCAAAAAGGAAAAAATATCACCGTCGTCGCGTCGAATGAAGACGGAAAGAGAGAGACGAGGAGGAATAATAATAATAATAAAAATAGAAATGGGGGCGGCTCTTCTGCAAATGGAAGCGCGAAAGTGTCGTCCTCTTCCGTCGCGAACATCAAGGACAAACTCGTCCGCTGTCGCGTGGACAAGTGCGAAATGATGTGCGAGCGCGTGTACGGGAAACGATCGAAAGTGTGCGAGATGCATTTGAAAATGGACGAGGTCTTTCACGAAGGAATGTTGCAAAGGTTTTGCCAAAAGTGCACGAGGTTTCACTCGATCGAGGAGTTTAAAGATAAGAGGAGGGCGTGCGCGCTCTCGCTGTCAAAGTTGGCGAAAGTGCGAGCGCCGAACGGCGTCAACGGGGTAGGGTCTTCGATGATGGCAGCGATGGCGAAAAGAAGTGGGTTGAATGCAGATAGAAGCGAAATGACGTCATTCAACAGAAATGACGAAGGGTATCAGCAGCACGTGCCGTTGGACGCGTTGATCGCGCAGGCCAAAAGTAATCCGACGACGACGAAGCTTTCGCAGCGGCAAGACCAGCTGGAGCAAGGAGAACAACAGCAAAGGAACTCAAATACGAGCAATTCGAAAAGCACCTCGTTAATTAGGAAAGAACCCAGCGATGATTCGAATACGTATGGAAACAACGACAACACGAAGCACCACAAGTATCAGCGACAAGAGCAAAATCATCATGAACAACACCAACAACAGGGACAACAAAAAGGGCAAAGCACCATGCGCGGTTTTGATGTTCTCGACTTTGCGTTTCCAGGCATGGAAGAGCACGACGACGCGTACTTCAACGATTTTGATAGCGCAGGAGAACCAATTCGTCCGCAAGGTAACGTTCTTGGACTCTTCTCTTACGACTTTACGACGGGGAAGTTACAAAATCGGAGCAGAACGAACTTACGGAAAGATGCGGAAGGGGAAAGCACGGGAGGCGACTTGAACATCGTGCAAGAGGGAGCAAGAAAACATTTGGAAGAGATTGGCAGCGATACATATTCTGGCGACGTAGACGATTTCTTCGAACGACAGCAACAGCAACAAAAATTGTACGCGGACAAAATGACCAACTTCCCCGACGCGCACGTCTCTCGCGCAGAGATTAAAATTTCAAATCGTACGCCGGCGGATATCTCTCCCGCAGTTGGTAACGGAATTCGTCAGATCTTTAAAGATGCCGCGCATATTCGCGTTTGCGCTGAGCCGGGATGCACTAAACTTACCGTGGATGCCGTATTTCCAGACATAGTGCGCCCGAAGAATGGGGGGTCGAGCGTAGAAATAAACGCGCGAGAACTTGCCCAAAAAGTCGTCGACGCAGATCGAACTTTGGACGACGTCGACGCCAGCGTCACGTTTCGGAACCAAACGGCGACTCGAAAGAACGGAAAATGGACAGTTTCGGATGAAAAAAACACGAAAATGATTTCTTTCGGAAGAAGTTTGGAAGCGCCATGGAACGCTCCGTTCGTGATTTGTACCAATCCGAGTAGGAATAAAAAGAAGAACACAATTAATAATCATAAGAAAGGACATCAACAGCATGAAAACAAAGGCAATTTGTTTCGCATAAGCAATATCGCGGAGAACGTGGTCGCACACGTGCGGATTAACGGTCAAATTCTGAAGGATGTGAAGTCTTTGCGCCGAGTCGAAAGCGATAGTTCGGTGTTATGTTTTTCGGTGCCGCAAGATTACGCGGAGGGCGTTCTCTCCGTCGATCTCGTCTGGAGCGATGAAGATTCAACGCATCCAGATCTGGTTGGCAAGCCTGCGTATGATCGGTTCACGACAATTTTGACGCCAGACGAAAAAGTTGCGGATGAGATTCAATCGTTCATCACGGAGGTGCATTCCTTGAGTCCGAGAGTGGCTCGGTCCCTTCGAACGCACCTCGAGACGATTTTTGCCGAAGACTTTCGCTCTGAAAGCTTTGAACGACCGATGTTTCGGGAAATGGTAAAGGATATCACGTCGTGGTCGTTGCGGAATAGCTTCTCGTATACCGCCGAGCGTTTATTCGAGGCACAAAAACGCGCGCTCGAAGAATTTCAGCTCTCGAGAAAAGCGCACACAGCTCTGGCGACGACGTGTAAGACGTACCTCCACAGCGCCTCTTTATCGGGCTCATCGAATCTCGTCAAGATGGTTATTATTCATGGTGGTGATTCCGATATATTCGGAAGTGCTACAACAATGGTCACTCTACCTAACGGATCGAAAGAATGCGCGTTACACGTGGCTTCATCGGACGTATTCGCGCATTCCTCGCCGCTGGTCTTGGAACTCTTTTTATTGGGAGAGGAAAACGTGCGCGCTTTCTTCACGCTGAAAAATTCAAAGGGCGAGACGTCGAGAGATATCTCATCCGGGCATGAACTACGAGGCAGTTTGCAACACGTATACGTGCAGCGCTGCGTGCAAAGTGCACTGAATGTGTTTTGGAACGTTTCGAAAGCTATCGTAGACCAATATTTGACCTCGATTGCTATGAAACATCGCCTTTTTACGCAAGACGCGTTGTCGTGCTGGACGGACGCTTACGAAGAAGTGTGCGGCAATTCGTCGGGTATCATTGACGATATGAAAACAAATTTTGTTAAAGATATCGCAAAATCATCGAAATCTACAGACTTTGCTTTCATCACGACTGCCCCAGTCGCGGATACCGACGAAGGCGACATCGATGTATTATTGGAAGAAAACAATGAAGGCGTGCGTCTTTCTTTAGAGCTCGCGATGGTGCTTTCCTCTTGCGATCACGTCGTTCGAGAAGTTTGCGACCGACACTTTTCGCACATTCGGCGCGAAAGGATGAATGCGCTGAATAGACCCACGGCGCGCGCGAATAAAGAAGAAGAAGAGAATAATGAGAAAAAGGAAGTTCGTGGATCGAGGGAGTTCCAGTCGAGAGAAGACGGAAGTCCTCCGCGATGCGCAGATTCTTTTTTGAATGATTGCTTTTTGCCTCGTCGACGAAAAAGTAGGATAAGGATGAAATTGTCGACTTATGCGATTCATATCGAAACCGCAGCACGTGCACGAATCACCCAAGTTCAAAACGCGTGGCATCGATTGGCTGATTACGTAGCAGGTTTGGCGATTTTATCTTTCGACGAACCGGAAATGGAAAAGCTTTACGTTCACGAAGATTCAACGGAGAAGATCTCAACTGATTTGTTCGTGCACTTGTTCTACTCATTGGCAATATTCATCGCTTACGTGCGATTTTATCGCGCGAATCAGTTGTTTGGTATCATCTTCTCCCCGTATACTTGTACTCAGTTGTTCAAAAAGTTTGTGGCGATTTGCACGCTCCCGGCGTTGTGTTATATGAACTACTTCAACCCGAAATTTTATGTGCGACACCGAGAAGCGATTAACGTAGTGTCAAGAATTTTGCTCAGTTTCTTGCCATCTGGTAATAAACAGCTCGAAAATGTCATCATGCCGGTGTTGATCGTTTTGAAAGTAGTCATGTTCCGCATGTCCTCGGCGTTATGGCCTATTCGAGCCGAACGCCACGCGTGCATGGTCATCCTCGGAGAGATTTTAAATCCAACCTGCGTCTCCTCGATACTCTCCGTGTACGCCATAATACCGATGATTTTGAACATCTATTTCTGTTTCATCATCGAGTTACGTCAAAGGCGGATGTTTGCGTGCAAATACGGGTGCATTTGGTTGAACCAACGGTGGAGCGTTTATGGGAGTAAATCTGGAAAGTGGACGCATTCCAAACGTCGCGGCGCGAGTAAAGTGTACACGACCAAACGCGCGTCGACGAATACAACGACAACGATAACAACTCCCACGACTTCTAATTACGCGCGGTAATATCTACTAGGTAGCACGAGTAATAGTACCTTTACGTTTCAACGGCGCCTCCTCGCGTTTAGGCGTATTTCGTGTAATAAAAAGCCAACACCAACTCCTCGTATACCACAGATCTCGAGCACATATACTATATTAACTCTGAATGCATCCTCCCTCCTCTAAAAGAAAGCAGCCCCAACAGAAACAAGAACACACAACATTTACGGTCGGTGGGTTGTTTTGAAAAAAAGCAAAAATCCGGGTGGTTGAAAAAAAGCAAAAAGGAAAAAATACCAGCCACGGAGATTTTCGTTTAAAAATTCAAACGCGGTTTCAAAGTCGTCACTCTGTGAACATATATTCTCCAACAGCATATATACATACACACACACACAAAATGTCCTCCACTGACGCGTTAACCACGGCTGGTCGTCACTTGTTGTCCTTCGACTTCACCTCGAACAACGACCACTTGCACGATTTCGAATGGAGTGCGTCTTCTTCTTCTTTTGTTTTATATTCTCCTCTTTCTTGTTTTATCCTCGAGAACTTTTCCAATGCGTCTCGGGATTCTCTCGTTATCGACGATGCGTTCGCACCTCGCGCGCCGCACGCCACCGCGAGCATAAAACAACGCCTCTCAGAAGAACAGCGACGATGCGCTGCCACCGTCTCTCTCTCGTTTGATATGCTTTAATCGATCAAAATCGAGAGAGAGAGAGAGAGAGAGAGAGAGAGAAACGCGTCTGTTGAGGAATATAAAAGCCAGCACGAGAGGAATATTCCAGACCCAAAAAGGAATATTTTTTGGCGGCGGCTTGAAATTTCAGCCAGAAAAAGGCAAAATTTTTTCACGAAAAAAAACTAACCACCAACTCTTTCTCTTTCTCTTTCAACAACAACAACAACAGTTGTCGTCCTCGGCGCTTTGCTCTGCTTTTGCACGGCGTTTGGCATCGGCGCGAACGATGTCGCGAACGCGTTCGCGACCTCGGTCGGCTCCGGCGCGGTGTCGATTAAGATGGCGATTATGCTCGCCGCCGTGTGCGAATTCACGGGCGCCTTATTTATGGGTTCTCACGTGACCGAGGCGATCCGTAAAGGGATCGCGGATTACAAATGCTTTACCAACGATCCGGCAATTATGATGTACGGTTGCTTGTGCGTGTTGGCCGCGACGAGTATTTGGTTGATGTTGGCGTCGTATTTGGAGATGCCGGTTTCGACGACGCACTCTTGCGTCGGCGGCATGATTGGCATGACTTTGGTCACCAGAGGTCAAAAGTGCGTCATCTGGTCAAAAAAAGTTGACGAATTTCCGTACGTTAAAGGTGTTGCCGCGATTGTCTGCTCGTGGTTGCTCTCTCCGATTGTTTCCGGCGCTTTCGCGTTTGCCTTGTTTTTGGTGATCAGAACTTTGGTGTTGAGACAAGCGAACTCCTACAACCTTGCGAGATACTTGTTCCCGGTCATGGCGATGGTAACCGTCGTTATCAACACCTTCTTCATCGTCTACAAAGGCGCGAAGTTTTTGGAATTGGACGTCATGTCGATCAATGAGTGCATGGCCTGGGCGTTTGGTATGGGCGGCGGCGTCGGCCTCTTTGCCTTCCTTGTCGTTAACCCGATCTTGTTCAAAAAGATTGAAGCCGACTGGGAGCGAATTCAATTGGAAAGAGCCGAAGGTGGCGGTGTTGGTTCGGGCATGTTCAAGAAGCCGTCCGACTTCCCGGAAAAGCAACCGAGAGTGATCCAAAAAGGTGTCTTTGGCATCCCGGCAAGAATGTACTACGCCGTCGCAGATCACTTGGCTGTTTCTTTGAACCACGACAACGAGCAGTTGGCGGCTGAAGATGAAATTGTTGCCGCGATCCACGCCAACGCCGAAGTCTTCGACGAAAAGACCGAATTGGCGTTGAGACCGTTGCAAGTTTTAACTGCTTGCTTAGATGCCTTCTCCCACGGCGCGAATGACGTCGCCAACTCTGTCGGTCCGTTCGCCGCTATCGTCACCATTTACAAAGCTGGTGGCGTGAAGAAGAAGATGCCGATGGGCGATGATTCCTACTGGATCTTGTCTTTGGGTGCGTTCGGTATCGTGATTGGTTTGGCCTTGTACGGTTACAAGATCTTGCACGCCTTGGGCGGCAAGATTTGCAAAATGACCCCGTCCAGAGGTATTTGCATCGAGCTCGGCGCCGCCATGGTTATTATCATGGGTTCTCGTCTCGGCTGGCCGTTGTCCACGACTCACTGCCAAGTCGGTGCCACTGTCGGCGTCGCCTGCTTGGAAGGTGTTGGCGGTATTAACTGGTTCATCTTGATGAAGACCGTCGCTGGTTGGGTTTTGACTTTGATCATTGTCGGTTTCACCGCCGCGGCGTTCACCGCGCAAGGTGCGGCTGCGCCGATGTCCAAGTATCCGGCCTGGGCGAATATGAACTAAAAAAGTTCATAGAATTTTGCGCCTTGAGTTGAGAAGGAACATATTTAAATATTATTGAAGCAAAAGTTATTAATGCAAAAGTTCCTATAAAAATTTGAAGATAAACATTTCATTTCTCTTTTTCAAAATCGTGCTTAAATTAACTACTGCGCAGCCGCTCTAAAAGCAATAACATACCCTCTACTTTCCAAATCTAATGTGTGTGCTACCTGTGTGCGCGATTTATCTCTTTCCTCCTACTCTGCGAAAAAGACGATACGTTTCGGTAAGAATCGAGTATCCCACGCCAAGGATGGCAACGCCGGATGCTATTTTGATAGGAAGTCCTGCCGAACTGTAGTTCACTTCCGCTTTAATCATTTCGTTAAACGAGGACGACGGTGGGGTGGTCAGGCGCGATGGTTTCGAGCGCGTTTGCATTGATGGTTCTTGTTTCGCCGTTACTTTGTTTCCCGTCGTCTTTTTCTCCTTTTTCTTCTTCCTCTCCTCTTCCTCGTGAAGATAATACACATCTTTCGGCGTTGGCTTCTTATCTGTCTGCACCCGTCGCATAATCTTTTTCCCATCGCTTTTCCTCGTCACAATCTGCTCTGTCTTCACGTTCCCTCCGTTATATGATACCCGCACATTGACAATCTTCGGCTCGATCACGTCCCCGATGTCCCTCGATATGCACTCGTACGCCTCTCGACTGCAACCACCACGCTCGTACCGTTTCTCTATCCACTCCTGAGCGTATTCGGGCGCACTCCTTTCTCTGGCGAGAATTTCCACCGCGTACAGCCACGACGCTTGATCCGTGACGGGCACTTTTTTACTCTCTCTTTCGCCGCCGCAGACGTCCACGTTTTCTTCTTCTTCTTTATCTTCTTCTTCTTCATCATCATCATCCTCGTCGAAGTCAACCTTCCTCCCTTCCTCGTCGTAACTCAACACGTACTTCAACAAAACTCTCTCCACCTCTTTCACTTGTTCTTCTCCTCTGTTCCTCCTCCTCGTTTCCAAATCGCCAGCGTCGAGATATTCCTTCCTTCTCCGCTCGCTTTGCTCGGCCAAAGTCAAATCCGGTGGCGCGTCCGCGTCTTCCTCCCACTTCAATTTCGCCCAAAGCAATCGTAAAACTCTCGGACATTTGTCCAGAACCATCCGCTCGCTCTCGTTGTTAAACTCGATCCCGACTTCGTCGTGCGCCGCTCTTTCTCTTTTTCGCGCTTCTTCTTCTTCTTCTTCTTTTCCTTCCTCCTCCTCCTTCTCCTTTCGTCGTCGTCCGAATCGTCTTCCTCCTCCTCCTCGTTTCGCCTCTAAAAATCCATCCTCACACAACACCCTTAAATCTTCCTCTATCGTCGTCAATCCGGTCGTTTTGAACTTACACTGGATCCAAACTGCCATGCTGACGACATTCACGTTTCTTCCTTTCTCTCGTTCTGGAAACGCGGACATGTATTTTCCTTTTTGATGCGTTTTATAAATCGTATACGCCATCACGCCGCTCTGTCGGTAACGGCCAACGAGGAGCAACTTCTCGCAAAAATCCAAAGAAATCGGTTCCGCGTCGACCGGGTAGCCTTCGATCTCGTACAAGTCCGAATCGTTCGGGTCTTCCTCCGGGTAACTGCTTATCACCGCTGGTAACGGCGACGGCGCTTTGTCTTTGTCTTCGTCGTCGTCGTCGTCGTCGAAAGAAAGGGGGTCCTTTTCCTCTTTTAAAATCATACGTCGAACGCAGCCGTTGCGGCAAAAAATGTGAAGCGAAAGAAGTCTCGAGAGATTTGATGAGAGAGAAGCTTTTAACGAGTGTTACTCTCGAATACGAATAACACAAACGAGAATAACACGCGCACACAAAAATTGACGATGATACAAATTATTTTATAATTACAAGCGCTGGTGCGGGTAGTGCGCGTTGAGATCCGAGCAATCGCAGTTTACGCGGTCGGCGTTGCATTCGGGTTGTTTTATTTTCGCGACGAGGACGTTTTCTTTATCTCCCTTTCGATCTTCTCGCTTTTCGTCGACGTCGTCGTCGTCGTCGTATAAATCCGCGTCGGTGAGCGACGACGTTTTATTTTTGTCTTGTATTCTTTCGTCTTCGTCCTCCTCTTCGGTCAAGACTCGAACAATGTCTAACTTTCCAGCCTCGCCTACTTCGATGACTTTCAACACCGTCCCGCCTCCGGTGAACAAATACGTTTGAGGATTTTCCAGAGCGTTGAGATAACTTCCCGGCGATAAGGATTTGAACTCTTGGAGAGTATCACCACCGCCAAAAAAGACGTTCGCCGGCGATGAACTATCTGTGTTGTTGTGAATGAGCTCGTCTAGCCCAACGGTGCCTTCGTGAAAGCCTTTCGAAGTGTATCCCATAACCGCATTGACTAAAATCGTCTTTGCCGTTCTCACCGCCTGGACAATCTTCTCGTCTGAGTACGAAATCGAAGCGACATCGTTGATGAATGAGTATTCATTCCCAGGCTTCATGTCTTTTACGTGCACCAAGCGAATGGCGTCGTACTCTTTCGGCATGGTTGTGCACCTCCCATCGACCGGCACGCATCCGCATCCGTCTATTTCTTTCGATTCGACCAACGTCGGCAACTCCAAAAGTTTCTCTTGCACCTCTTCCGCGTTCACTAAATGCGTCCTCGCTAACTCCACGTCCTCCTCGTCCACGCCTTTGATTTTCACTCCATACTTCGCCGATAAATACGCGTTATAAATCACTCCACCTAGAATCAACGCGTCGCATTTTTTCGCCACGTTGATCAACGTCCCAATCTTCGTGTTCACTTTCGATCCCGCGACGACCGCCACAAACGGTCGAACCGGTTCCAAAACTCTCCTCATCGCGTCCAACTCTCTCTGCATCAACAACCCGGCGTAACTCGGCAACAACTTTGCCACATCAAACGTGCTCACGTGCGGCTGCCACGACCCGAACGCGTCGTTCACGAACACGTCCGCCATGTTCGCCATCTCCCTCGCCAATCGCGCGCCGCATTCCTCCCCGCCTCTCTCTTCGCCGCTAAACCATCTCACGTTCGGCATGTATATCCCGCCAATCCTTCGCGCTTTCAAATCCGCAATCATCGTTTGCATCGTTCCGTCTTTAAAAAATTGCGACATTTCGATCCCGCCGTCGTCCTCTTCTTCTTCTCCCGCCTTGTCCGTCTTCTCCGCAACTCTCGGACTCGCAAACACGCACCCGAGTTTCTCGCTCAAATATCTCGCAATCGCCTTGGTCCCGTCTCTTTTCTCATCCATCGTGATTTTCTTCGTCTTTTTATCTCTCGGTCGGTTCACGTGCGTCATCAAAATCGGCCTCCCGCCTCGTTCGATTATCGCGTATAAGGTCGGTATCGAACTTTCCACCCGGAACGCGTCGGAAATGACGGTTAAACCGTCGCCTTTCTTCGACTCAATCATCGTCACGTTATGGTCCACTCGCACGAGGACGATTTTCTCCCGAAGGTCCACGTCTTGGATTCGTCGCAGGAATCCTCCCATCTTTTCTCTCTCTCTTCTTATTCGTTGTATTCCGTGGTGCAAAAAGAGCAGCAATCTTCTGCGTTTGTTCTTCTCGTTGCTGTCGTCGTTCTCGTTCGCGCAGATATAGATATTTGCGATGTCACGTGCCCTTCTTTGTGACGCGAACGACTTCGAATTCGTATCTAAACTCTAGAGGAATATTCCAATTTATCCCATTGTTCAAACTCTTACGTAAACGCACGACGACAGACGAGCTTTAAAGTGAAAGCTAGCTTTCGAGCGGTGCAGAGGAATGAAAACGCCCGAAGGTGGAGGAGGTTCAGGAGCAGGTGGAAGTGATGCGGAGACTGGAGTGAATGAAAAGAAACAAACGCACGCGTTGTTCCCGTTCGCCATCGTCTCCATCACCTACATTTTATTCACCATCACGGACGGCGCGGTGCGGATGATTGTCCTCTTACACGCGTACGGGAAATCCTTCACCGCGATGGAAATTGCAATCATGTTCTCCTTGTACGAGTTAATGGGCGTTTTGACGAATTTAATCGCCGGGATTATGGGCGCGCGATGGGGGATTCGGGTGACGTTGTTGGTGGGGTTGTGCTTGCAAATCGCGGGGTTGAGCGCGCTCTTCGCGTGGGACGATAAATGGTCGAAGATGGAAGCGATCGCGTACGTGACTGGGGCGCAAGCGTTGTGTGGGATTGCGAAGGATTTAACAAAGTTAGGCGGGAAAACGGTCACGAAGTTAGTCACTCCGGATGAGAAGCAAAATCGATTGTTCGTCCTCGTGAGCGGTTTGACGGGGTTGAAGAATTCGTTCAAAGGGGTCGGGTATTTTCTCGGCGCGTGGTTGCTGACGATAAGTTACGCGACGAGTTTGATCGTCATGATTGCACTCATCGTCATCGCGTTACCGTTTGGGTTTTTTGGTTTGAGCAAAGATTTAGGACGCGTGGGGAAGGAAAACGTGACGTTGAAGAAAGCGTTGACGCAAAATCGAAACACGAAGTATTTGTCCTTGTCCAGAGTGTTTCTGTTCGGGTCGAGAGATTTATGGTTTGAGATTCCGTTGCCGTTCTTTTTGAGAGATTCAATAGGCGGGATGGGATGGTCCAGAAGTGCAGTCGGAGCGATGTTAGCCGGGTATATCATCGTGTACGGTCAGTTGCAATCCTGGACGCCGGCGTTGGTGTTGAAACCGCTGAAGCAGTCGCCGCCGAACAAGCGCGTCGCGGTGTTGTGGAACGTTTTGTTGGTGTTGTGCCCGTTGTTTTTAGGCGCGTGCGTTTCTACCGAATTGTTTGATTCGAAAAAAGATGAGGAAAAATACGAAACTGAGAGAGCTGTTTTAGTCGTTCTCGGCATCGCCTTCTTCGCGTTTCTCTTCGCGGTGAACAGCGCCATCCACTCGTATTTGGTCGTTCGATACGCCGAAGGGAACAAACTGTCCATGTCGGTTGGCTTTTATTACATGGCTAACGCGTTTGGACGCTTGTTTGGAACGATATTATCGGGCGTTATATACACCGCGTTCGAAAACGACGTGAGGACCGGGTTCGCGGTGTGCTTTTGGGCGAGTTCCGCGAGCGTTTTGTTGAGCGCGTTTTTTGAAACGTTCTTAGAGGACGAAGGCGACGACGCGAGCGTCGGTGATGCTGAAAAATAGTTTTTAGATGATGATGCATAGCGAGGTAGTCGTAGATTTGCTAATATTGTGGGTAATAATACTCTATTATTACCTTGGTACCGTGGTACAATAATAAAGAAAGTAATGCTACCTACAGTAAGTATCGTTGTTGCGTTTATTATATTCATTCGTCGTCGTCCGAGTCGTCAATCATCACGCGACGCTTTTTTGAAGGTTCCTCCTCTTCCGCGGTTTTTTCTCCCTCGTCCTCGTCCTCTTCTACGTTCTTCTCTTGCTCTTTGCGTTTGTTCGCGGCGGCTAAGAACGCCGCGCCAGGCGCATCGTTTTCTTCCTTCTTGTCGTCGTCGTCGTCGTCGTCTGAATCAAATAATCCCGCGGCGGCTAAAGCCGCTTTCGCGTTCTCTTTCAACTTGGCCTTCTCTTCTTCCGTTTGCGGTTCTTGCGCCTTGGCGGTTTTGGTATCGACGTCGTCGTCGGAATCCGAGGAAGTGCTCGAATCCGAATCCGAACTCGAGCCGCTCGAAGACGAGGAGGATGACGAAGAACCATTCGTCGTTGGCTTCTTTGGTTTTTTTTCCTTCTTTTTCGCCGCCGGCTTCTTTTTCTTCTTGGGAACGCCTTCTCCGCCGACGACGGCGCCTTCGCCGCCATCCTCCATGTCGTCGCCATCCTCTGGGTTGTAATCCTTTCCGCCTCTCCTCGCTTGAGCTCTCGCTTCCCAGCGCATGCGAGTCTCTTTGAATCTTCTCTCGCTTTCTGCGGCAATCGCTTCCAACTCTCGTTTCTTTTGCTCTTCTTCCAAAGCTTTCGCCGCTTTCTCTTTCGCACGTCCTTCCTCCAGCGCTTTTCTCGCTTCCATCTGCGCTTTCTTCGACTTCATCAATTTTTCCTCCTCCGCGTGCGCCTTCTCCAAGTGCGGCTTGGACTTTTCCAAAGCTTGTTTGCAAAAATTCGCGTGCACGGTCGTACGTTTCGTATCGAAACCGAATTTCGGTTGGTTCCCTAACTCTTTCAGTTGCGTAAACATGTGCAACGCGACTTGAATGTTCTCCAAAGCTTTCTCGACTCTCGCGACGCGACCTTCCGAAGAGACGGATTTCAACGTATCGTTCAACGACCTCTGCGCGAGTTCTTGGACAACGTACGCCAAGTTAAATCGAACGCGATGGTTCATCGGGGCGATGTGCAACGCTTCCTGTAACGTCTTCTTCGCTTGAAGCAAATTTTGGTTCTCGTAATGCGCCCGGGCTTGAAAGAGCATGATTTCATGCGACGTGCCGTGGTAGAATTCCTGCTGCGCGCGGTCGTAGAATTTGAGCGAGGCGGCGTATTGCGCTTTCGCTAACGCGATGTGACCGAGGTTGACGAGGACGTCCGCTTGGAGTTCAGAGAGGATTTTGGTGGCGGCGGAGGCAGATGTACCGGCAATGCCTGCGTTTTCAATCTCCAAAGATTCTTGAACTAACGTGAAAACCGCCTTGGCATCGTCCATGCGACCGCGTTCGGCGAGGAGAATGGCTAAACCGTTCGCCGCAAACGCGTTGGTTGGTTCTTTCACCAGCGCTTTCTTATACAACGATTCGGCTCTTTTGTAGTGATCATCTTCTCGTTGGCGGATTTTCGGATCGGAACGTTTGTGTAAACCTTCTTTTAACGCGGAGTAGTACGCGGCGTTGCCGGCGGAAACCAACGCGTACTCGTCGAGCTTCAACGTTTTGTCGTCATCTTTTTTGCTCGCCTCGTCGCCGCCACCAGCTGCGTTGCGAAGATGGAACTTATCCTCCTCGGCGAGATCGCTCGGTAACTCTCTCAACTCTTCGAATTGTTGTTCGGCTTCTTTCCATCTGCGTTGCTTCATTAAAACCCAACCGCTAGTGGCGACGGCGTCTGCGTTGCCCGGGTTTCGTTTCAACGCTTCCGTGATTTTAGTTAAAGCGCCTTCGAAATCCCCGAATCGTTCGCACAGTTCGATCGCTTTCCGTAACGCGACGTCGATATCGTCCGGGTTAGACTTGTTCAAAGTCTCGAACAAACTCGAAGATTTCTTCTCTTCGCCGAAAATCTCTTCGGCTTTGGCCAAGTTGAACGCGACCGCTCGCGCCGGCGCGGGAAGTTTCTTCGCCAAATCGATAGCTTTCTTGTCGCCTTTTTGAAGTTTCGAAGCAACGTTCGGGGCAGCTTCCGGGTAGAGAATATCGAGGGCATCTTCCAAAGAGTGTAAAGATGCTTCTTTGTTCTTCACGTCGGTGTCATCATTCTTGCTAATATTTTTGTCTTTGTTGTTTTGATTATCTTCTTTTTCGGCGCCGGTTGTACTCGTCACCAATCGAGCTCTCAACACGCCAACGTTATTCAACGTCACCGCATCTATGGTATCTCCAACTTTCTTGGCAATGTTCATCGCTTTCTCGTATGCCTCTAACGCTCTCGTTGCGTCCGAACGTTCCAATAATTCTCCGAGCTCTAACATGGTTTGAAAATCCGTGCCGTCTCTCTTGTACGGATCGAAATCGTACATTTCCACGGCTCGTTTGGAATCACCTACTGCCGCGCACAACTTCCCAAACGCTCTCTTCACGAATAAACTTTCCGGATACGCCGATTGCGCTCTCTCGCAATGTTTCTTCGCTTCGAACGCATCGTTTTGTTTCAAGAAAATCTGCGCTACGCCAAAGTGCGGCGCGGCAAAATTTTTGTCTAAATCAATCGCGGATTGGTAATACGTCAACGCGCTCGGTAAATTACCGGATGCGTGGAACGCTTGCGCTCGAATAAACAACGCCTCCGCGCGAAACACGCTGGCTTCTTTCTCGTTTTTAATAATCCCATCCGTTAAAGTTTCGATGTTTTTCAATTCCTCCGAAGACGTGCCGGCGGAAGCGGAGGAGTACAAATAATGTTCCGCCAACGTCAACGATACTAACGGGTTCGTCGGATCAATCTCAAACGCTTTATACAAATTCTCCACCGACCTCTCCACGGCCTCTGCGTGTTCTTTCGTCCCAACCTCCTCAAACTCGGCTAAATCGCACTTTGCCAACCCAACGTACGCGTCCACGCACTCGTTATCCATATCCGCCGCTCTCGCAAACGCCAACCTCGCGCTCGCGAAATCTTTCATCGCAAAGTGACACGCAGCTAACCCTAACCTCACCTCCGCAGGAGCTTGCGGATGCATCTTCAGCGCCCTCTTATACCACGTCAAACTCTCCGAATATTTTCTTTCCTCCACGAACAGCCTCCTCGCTTTCCATAACATCGCCGCCACGTTGTCTCTCCCTCCGTCCTTCATCGCCAACGCCGAATCGAGAATCTTCTCCGCGGTTGGCTTTTCCCCTTTCTCGAACAACAAGTGCGCTCTCGTGATGGCCACCACTTGTTCTTTCGACGCGATCGCGAACGCGCGTTGGAGCAGTTTATCCGCTCGCGTTAAATGTTCTTGTCGTCTTTGCGCGTTCGTAGTATTCGCTTGCCCTCCTTTTCCTTTTCCTCCTAATCGTAATCTGGCGGCAACGTTTACCTGGTGCGCGGCCGAGCAGCACAAAAGTTTCGCGCGACCGTACACGTCGTTCGGGTAGTACTGTTCGATTTCTGTTATTATAATGTTGTCGTTGTTGTCGTCGTTCGAAGAGAGAGAGAGAGAACGAGAGAACGAAAGTGTCAGCAAAGGTTGGGGAAACGCGATCGTCGACATCGGATCGCCACTCGTCGACAATCGAAGACGACGAAGACGACGACAAAGAACGACAACGACGAATTGATGATGATACTAATACTAAAAACGCTCTTTGCTCACCTGGCGAACACCCGCTCCCGACGATCTCCAAAAACGCCGCCTCGTTATCCTCGGCCAAGTACGCTTTCGCGCACTCCAACCACACTCGCAACGGGGCCAATTCCGATTGGAGGACGCCGAGAATGTCCTCCACGTTCGTTCGGGAAAGATTGCGCGGGTCGATCGAGACGTGTTCGCCGCTGTCGCCGATTGGGACTTGGATCAAAGCAATGTTTGCATCACCCTCATCTCGTTGTTGTTGTTGTCGCGTCATGACGACAGAGAAAGTTTCCTCAATCGCAATCGCTCGAAAGTGTGTTGTCCGCGCAACAGACAACAAAAGCACAGACGAAATGACGAGAAACTCTTCGCGAGAGAAAAACAAAAAAAATATCAAAAATGTCAGTTGGACGTCAGAAATGTCAGTTGGACGTCAAAAAAAATATAGAGCTCGTAAGGGCTCTTAAATAATCAAGCGTAGCTAGGTAACTAGTTTGTAATATATATCGGTTTTGCTAAAACCTAAACCGGCCGGGGCTGAACTCTAAACCGGCCGGATCTGCGTCCTAAACCTGCCACAAAAAACACGTCGAGGGGTCATATTTAGTACACAGATCGGATCGATTCTTTAGACGGGAACTGAAGAAGAATCGTTTTTCGATTGCTGCGCATCATCGATATTATCGATTACTTTTTTAGCATATGGGTAGTAAACCCTAACCCATAGTAAGTCTAGTATGCCCTTCCCTTTCTTTTTTGCGCTAAACTTTTTGCCATAATTATCTCATGTACCACCCGTACTAACTTCAATGTATACTATCATCTTTTTTTTACAAACAGTTCTAATAAAATGTCTACAGCAAATAAAAATCTCGCTATCTTCTCTCCTAAACTATTCGGCTTTCACGCGAGAGAGAGAGAGAGAGAGAGAGAGAGAGAGAGAGTACTTATTCCTATAAAAGAGGTCAGGCTAGATTCGTGACACGCTCAATCTCTCTGCACGCTTTTACTCTCTCCGAAAGCGAGTGAATCGCAAGCGTTAAGATACGATTCAATCTAGTACAGGCTTTCGTCACACTCCTAGCGTGATACATTCGCACTGAGGCAATTTGAAACCTCTCTTTGTGATCCTAATTTTTCACCGCATTCACACAGGTTTTTTATTTCACTTTCAATAAATTGCTTTGGTAAAAGCCCCTTGCATGATATTTTTGATTTGTCAGACATTTTAGTTTTTGGAACATACCAGCGCTCGAGTTTGAGGCTACAACCATTAAGCACAGGTGTGCAACATCTTAACTTATCGATTGAATTTACGCTACGTACAGAAATGTCCATACTACTAGTAACATTAAGATTCAATCTATACCTCATGGCGGTGCAAGTAGGCCCTAGAGCTTGACAAGCTGGATTGCGCAAGTATGCCCGTCCTTGCGAACCGAAGCCATGAAATTCATTTAGCGCAGCTCCCACATCAATATACGTATTATTCTTATTCACTTTCCACATCGAAGCAATTAAAATATTTGAAATTGGACCTAGGGATATTAGGAAAATATGAGAAGCATGAGACTTTGCCAATTTATTTGCTTCATCTAAAACAGTATCTCTCACTTGCAGCCAATTTCCCGTCAAATCCGCTTCAAAAGGTATGATTCGCTGCTGCCAGCTTATCTTCTTATTCTGCTTTACCTTTCTATTTGCAAAAATTATTGTGTTGCTGCGACGAGCAGTTTCAAAAAGAAGTCGTTTCATCCCAAAATAATGGTAATTTCTACCTGAAAGTAAGTCTGCATAAGTTAGCTGTTCTGATGGTGGGAAAGCATCCAGACGTGAAAATCTCGAGACCCATTTCCATGAGCCACCCCCTGATAGTTGCTGAATTACTAGACCTTCAGCGCAAGAAGGAAAATTGAAACCATACCAGAATTTTGCATTCCGAATGCGCATAGAACTGATGAGGTCATCTTTCAGTTTCTCCTGATTTTTGGTATCTTTTTCTGTAGACCACCCTTCCATATTCGACATCCGAATTCTCGTCTTTGACTTCCAACCTGTAAGTGTATCCAACTCTCCATCATTCCAGCGAACATATGCAAAAGACTCATTACACTTTATATAGCAAACAAAACGAGAACTTTCTTCGGCATATGTGCCGATGATGCTTTTCGAATGGTAATAATTGGTGAGTAGGGAAGTAGCCTCACAGTTCTTTAGACAAGTAAAGTTCTCAGTTGGTGCTACTTCACTTATTCCTTCCACTTTTGGCACCGCAACACGTTTTCCGAAGAAGATTTCGAAGTTCTTCTTTATTGAATTCCCATATGCAAATGCGAAGAATAAACACAAAGTCAGGAGTGCGAAAAGGGTCGTTAACAGAAATTTCCTTCTCCTTGGTGGTACTCTCATCATATTTTCAGTGTCAACCTTTATAATAGGCGCGAATTAACTTCAAATCCCTTGTTAAAACAGTGACGTGTCTAACGCCGCTTCTGGCGCTTGTATTAGGAGCGTATTTAAGTTGTATTACGATGTTTACTGTTTTTACGTTGTAAAAACTTACGCATTGTTCCCCGAAGAGCAGCGTATCCCTTGTGAAAACGGTGTCGTGGCTAACAATGAGAATAACCTAAGTATTGTGACTCTAACACCCTGGACCTCCTCTCCTCCTGTTCCTCCCGCCCCAGTCCGTCTTCCAGAGCAAAAATTTTCAAGAAAATTCAGAGTGGCCCCAAAAAAGTTAAAAAAGAAGAAAAAAAAACCACAAGGCAAAAGTTGTTTAGGGTATTAAACCCTAATACTTACAGAGTCTCTTCCTCCCCTTCTTTCTCTTAAGA
>Ga0255752_10002819_pt1 | contig 18639 bp, 19 predicted proteins | sample 011ome_25_FD_179952 | JGI IMG/M metagenome (GOLD analysis project Ga0255752, IMG submission 179952) | Coastal salt marsh microbial communities from the Groves Creek Marsh, Skidaway Island, Georgia - 011512CT metaG (version 2) | ecosystem: Environmental > Aquatic > Marine > Intertidal zone >... | reverse complement strand
ATTTCCATCAGCTACAGCAGAAAAGAACCCATCATTTTCAACCTTGAAACCCGCTGTTGTATTATCGTTAGCAGTCTTACCCACCAACAAGTTGCCTGATGAGTCTATTCTCATTCTTTCTGTTCCGCCAGTTTTAAATAGATGTTTTCCTGTAGATGTTTGTGCGTCATATACAGCACCATCATCGTTGTTTAAAGTGTTTTCAGTTGATATTTTTAAACCACGACCAGCTTGTCCTGAAAATACAGCGTGTGTTCCATTTAAACCACCTGCTACAGTTAATTTTGCAGAGTTATAAGCAGTATCACCAATTCCAACATATCCTGATTGAAATACAGTTGAATATCCTGAACGTGGGTTTATATTTAAGTTACCATTACTTGCATAAGCAATCGTTGCACCATTTCCATGATTAACACCAAGTCTTAATGCATCAAAATTAGTAATTCCAATTTCACCGTCAACTTCTAAATCAGAACTTGGCGAATCAGTCCCAATTCCAACATTGCCTGATGAGTTCATAGACATAATAGTTGCTTTAGAAGTGCCATCATCATTAACACTCTTGAAGTGCATTAAGCCATCATTAACCTGTGTTAAAAAGACTCTTGAATTAGCAGTTGCACCATTATCAGACATTATAATACTAGCTAAAGTATCACCCTCAAGAATCATCTGACCTCTATCTGTGCCACCATCTACATGAAGTTTAGTTGTGCCATAACTTGCACCATGTAAAGTTCCAGCAGTTGTTGTGCCTATTCCCAATCGTCCCGAGGCATCCAGTCTTGCTGACTCGCTACCAGCATTACCACCTGTACCGAATGTCATGTAATTATCTGTGTATGCAGAACCTCTATAACCACGAATCCATACGTTAGGAGTTCCTGCATCATTTGTGCTAGGACTAAAACCTAATTGACCATAAGTTCCTGCTGTGGTGCTGTTGCGTTGTATTGTTATACCATCGCCATCAGTATCAGTTTTTACATGAAGTTTTTTATTTGGCGAATCAGTTCCAATTCCAACTGAGCCTTCTACTACAATGGTTTGGTCAAAGATTGCAGATTTACCACCTGAGTTTGCACCAACCGCAAGGGTATATGTTCCGCTTGTATCTGCTGCAAAAGCACTTGCAGGTGTAACGTGCATACCATCTGAAACAGATAGCTTTTGACTTGGTGCTTGTGTGCCGATTCCAACCAAGCCTGACGAATTAATGAAGAAACGAGTATTTACACCTTGTGATAAATAAAAGTTATTTGCATAACTTGCTAACTGATATTCACCATTAGAATCTTTTAATGTTAAAGCAGCACCATTAGTACCACTATTAATAGATGATATTTGTCTACCCCAACCTTGAGCATTTGTAGTAGTAGTTCCACCTACAAATAGATTCTCAGCACTAGCATCCCAAAATAAACCTTGGGTTGAGCCTGTGTCGTCATAGAAGGAGATGTCTCTATTTTGTGCTATCTTCATACTAACTGAAGAATCAACAGCAGTTGGATTAGTAGCTTTAAATTCTAAATCGCCACTATCGTAATAAATCTTTGCATTATTTCCACTTGTGACATCAAGAAATAAAGAAGCATCTAAACCTCTTGCATGAACAAGACCACCATTTGTTAAGTCTGTAAACTTACCTTCACCTGTTACGTCTATGCCTGTTGATTTTGTTGCGAGTTTTTGTGCATTATCGTAAAAAAGTCTTACTTCTGAATCTGCAAAAAATTGAGCTAAATTTTCGCCAGTATATTTTTGCAAAGTTAAAAATGAATTTGCTCTAATATATAATCCACCTGACCCTGCTTCATCTATATAACTATTACTACCATCATGATAGATTTCTAAATCCCCACCTGTACCAAAAGTAGCCTTTGCATTATCTACAAAGTTTAGAGTATCAGCACTTGCATCCCATTTTAGATTCTCGCTAGTACCAGTATCGTCATAAAAGGAGATGTCTCCTGTATTAGCTACTTTAAGACGATTAGCAGTTGAAGCAGAAACAGCACTATTTCTAGTTTTAAAAACAAGGTCAATGGATGCAAGTGTGCTTACAGAATCAGCAATAATTTCTGCACCAATACCAGTTGCATTTGTACTTGCATCATTTGTGTAAAATTCTATTTTTCCTGCTTCGTTTACATTTAAAAATGATGTTTCACTTTCTAAACGAAGCACTGGTGTTGTTGCACCCTCTACAGTCAACCCATCACTTGTTACTGTTCCTGCAAAGGTAGCGTTGCCTGTTGAACTAATACTTAAACGATTGCTATTATTTTGCACATCGTAAATATTAAAAATCCCATTAGCATTAATAATTGAATAGTCAGGATTTTCACCTGTATCAGTTAAATTAATTCTTGGATAAGAACTAACAATATCTAAGTTACCACTACTTGTAAGACCATCACTTACGACTGTTCCTGTAACGTCTATACCTGTTGAGGTTGTGGCTAGTTTTGCTGAATTATTATAATAAAGAGTAACAGCACCATTCGCATTGGCTACTAAATAATTTTCAGTATCAGCAGATTGTAATTTTAAAGAGTTAGATGCTTTTACAAATAAATCACCTGTACCAACATCAGTAATAAAACTTGCAAGACCATTATGATAAATCTGCAAATCTGAGCCTGTACCAAATATGGCTTTATCATCATCACCAAATTGAATATCAGTACCGCCTGTAGTATTACCATTTAAAAGTATTTCAGCTAGTGTATCTACACTGCCTACTTGACTATCTACATAAGCCTTAATTGATTCAGATGTTGCAACTGTTGTAGCACTTGCAGTTCCAAAAGAATCATCATCTAAAATAGCTGAACCTGTAATGCTTGTATTAATTACTGCACTTGCAAATGTTGGTGTAGAAGTTCCTGCATCTAAGTAAGATTCAACTCTAGCGTTTGTAAAATATAGATTGCTAGAACCTTCACTAACACTATCAGTATCAAAAGATATGTTTGCAGTGCCATCAAAAGATGCACCATTTATTGTTCTTGCGGTTTCAAGTGCTGTAGCTGTATCAGCATTACCCGTTACATCACCTGTAAGGTTGCCTGTGACGTTTCCTGTTAAGTTACCAGCAAATGTATTATCTGCTGTAATGCTAACCCCTGTAGTCACCCAAGCATCATTAGCTGCATTTCTTATTTTTAAAACATTACTTGAAGTATCTACCCATAATTGATGTGCAAAGGTGGTAGAAGGTGCTGTAGCACCGCTATTGACTGTTACTATAGCAGATAAAGCATTGTTTAAATCTGCTCTAAAATCTGCTCCTGATTGGTTTGCTAAGTTGTAATCGTGTTGTGCCATATTAAATCTCTGTGTCTTATTAGTTTACTATTACCATGTGCTAATCGCTACCCTCTTCCATGTGTTTGTTGCGATGCATACATAGATGTAGTTTGCATCCCATTGTATTTCACCTGTAGTACCAGTAGCGGTAGCTGATGCTGGTGTGCCATTAGATACTCTGCCTAGCTCTTCACCGCTATAATGTAAGGCATTGCCTACTCTATATAACCTATCAGTTGTTGATGGTGGTGTGTATGAGCTAAATTCTATCGCACCACTTCCAATATCAAAAATACCCTGACCAACAAAACCATCACCAAAGGTTACTGGGTCAAAAAAATTAACATCACCAGCATCTACAATAAATCCATCTTGAAACTCAACCTCATTAGTAAAATTAACTTTGTTTGTGAAGTTTACATAGTTACCTGATTTGCCTGATACAGTTCCATAGGTTTCAACTGTTGATAAGGTAACCCCATTCATTTCTACCTCAGTAGTTTTTACTGGGTCGTCTGCAATGGTGAATGTACTTGTTGTTGCTTCAGATTCAACACCTAAGCCATTGATAGATGTTATAGAGTAATTATAATTACTGCCTTTAGGTATAAAAGATAAGTCAGCAGAATTTGTATCTACTACTTTACTTATAACTGCATTGCTTGAGCTATCAGTTATATCTACTCTAAATTCTTTTACTGGAAAGTCAGTTGGTTCATCCCAAGTTAAAGTAGGTCTATTAATAGCTGATGCATCTGTATCTGTAAAGACAACATTTTGCGGTGCTTTTAATGCACCTGCTGTTGGTAGGTTTACTGGGTCTGCTGTTGTCTCTATAGTTGGTACTTCCCAAGAATAGATATCAAAATATTCTATTGCACTAACTGATACAAGACCATTTGGTTGCAGTTCTAATGCTTCAATCCTAAATACATTGTTTGAGTTAGAGGATGATAAGTCCAAACCTTCATAAGTAATATCGACAATATCACCTATGTTTAGCTTATACATTTCAGGTGTACCTAAAAACTGTATTGTTGTTTGTTTCCTACTTCTTTGCAGAATAGCTTTTGCCATATTAGATGCAATATAAGGGTCAGTAATAAATGGGAATTCTGCTTTTATCTCTAATATCTCACCATCATCAGAATAATAATTAGGCGAAGCATCATGCAATTCTGTGACTGTATCTAACTCGTATTTCTTATTTGCATTAAAAAACTCAACAACAACTTTGTTTGCTTTTTTATCCTTAGTGCCATAATCAATAGTTATGCCTGTATCGGCTATTATATGGTCGTCTGTAATGCTAAATGTAGAACTACCAGTATCTTCTATTTGCAATTCATACTTACCTTCAATATATGTGAAAATACCTCTCATGTTTGAAAGAAGGTCTTTAGCATTATCCATGACGTTTTTATTGGTATCTATATAACCATTACAATGAAATCTTTTAACTTGCGTAAATATAGAGCCTGACTCATCTGTGTAATCACTACCTATATCATCATCTATAATAATTTCATTAACTCTTGATTCATCATAAAACTCATCTGTACGCCATGAATCAATGTTTTTAGAATCAACAATAATTGTTCCGCCTGAATCTTTGATAGTTATTATTTCATCTACTTTGTTTTGATAAGAATTATCATATTCATCGATTCTTATTCTATTAGTACCTGCTGTACCACTCCATGTCACATTTTGATAACTGCTTCCATAAAAAGGTTGATTCTGCAATACATCGCATGTGTTTGCAGCAGTCTGAAATGTAGTCATGTTTATATCTGCTGTTGCTAAACCTTTACCATACTCATCATTTTGTATGTAGTCTAAAAAGCAAAGAGCAGGGTTGCTTGACCATGCAGTAGTGTCACTTCTTGGGTCATATACTTTTCTACCTTTAACTTGTACTGTTATTTGTGGTACTCCTTGATACATGCCCTTTTTATCATAATCAAAAGAAGCTGCTATGTAGCAAATGCCATTTAACTTATGATTGGTTGACCACTGAGCAGGTATTGATGCTCTAAGCATAGGGTCTGCTGCTTGACTGGCTGCACCATGATGCAAGTTGAATACAAAAGAATATCTAAGTGCTGGATTAGTTCCTAGAGTACCTGCATTTGAGTATTGATTATCACCGACTTGAGAAGCAGTATTTAAAGAACCTGCACCTGAAGATATTTTATCTGAACCAACATAGCCACCACCTTTGTATATCTTGCCATCAAGAATACTATTACCATCTATCTCAATAGTTCTACCAAGTATCTCTTCACATTCACCAACAGCTAGTGCATAAACAACAAACAAATCTCTTGACCTGTTTTGTGCTGTGTCCATATAGACTATCTGTGCACCTACTCTTCTTGTTCCATATATGACTGGTATCTTGCCACCTGCAGCAGTTTTGTTAGCCATGATGTCTTGACCTTTAGATAGCATGTCTGCCATTTGTCTAAACCCTTTAACACCAGTTACAACTGTAGCTGCTACTATTGTATATTTAACAAATTTGTTAGCTAAAAACTTAGATATTGCAGCACCAATTTTTTGAAAAAAGTTTTTTTTCAATGGGGCATACATAATTAACTACCCCACCTTACATCTGATTTTACCTGTGTAGCATATTCTAGACCTCTATCACCTGAGTAAACTAACTGTTGTGATTCATCTGAATAATGCCTTCCTTTTGTTAAGTTCCAATTTGCCCAATGTGAAGCAACACTAATGCTCAAGATACTGCTATCTATGTTTTCTGTGATATTTACGTTTTTAATTTGACCTGTAAAGTAATTAATAGCACCTACAATATCTTCATTGACATCAAAGTAAGCTATGTAAATATTTACAACTTTATCAGTAAAAGCACCATCCCTTACAAGTTGTCTAACTTGATTAGTAACATTAGAAAAGGATAGGTCTATGTCATTAACTTGTAGTTGACCTGTTTCAGTTGTTGTATTGACTGCTAGAAAAGAACCACCAGCTTCATAAGAATTAGAATTATAAGTAACGTCTCTATAAAAGTCAGTTAGTCTTATAACAGTAGATAGATTTAGTTCTACAAGAAAGGCTGTTTTAGTTTGTTGAGCAGAAACTTGACTTTGTAAACCTGCTGAAAGGCTTCTAGGCATTACTCAATAACCTCTCGTACATCAAAAGAAATGTTATAAAAACCACTAGCATCTGTTGTATATCTAATCTCATCATTTTCAAGATATACATTAAAAAGTGGTTTATTAGTAGTTACAGCTTCATTGTCAGCAACATTAGCAACTAAGTTTGGTTGTATGTTTACAGTAGCACCACCACCTGATGCAGTTACTTCATCTTGTACCATATAAACCTTTGAATGACCTGCAAACTTAATTAAGTCACCTGCTCTTAATGCATGATTAGTGTGTGAAAAACCATCCATAGGTACAGCACTTGCACCTGCTGAAGTTGCACCATTAACAAGAATATCAGTTTCACTGTGACTTACACCTTTGTTGTTTAGTGGTGCTGCAATGGTGAAGTTTTCAAATCCGCCTTTTTGTTTAGATAAAAATGCAAATATTTCCTGTGCTTTTAATTGGTCAACTGGTGGCATTTGTACTGTAAAGGAAAAGTATTGTGCACCTATTTGTCTTGCTGATTTCTTACCTGATAGGGTTTGATTTATAAGTACTGGTCTATTGTCTGTAAAAACTAATGACCTAAAATTTGGGTCTGTTGGAAATTGTCCTGCCATTATACTATCCCCATTTTGCCTTGTGTATTCATGGCATTGTTAATGATTTGTGTTATTAATCCTCTTCTTGATGTTAATAGCTCATCAAATCCAGCAGCATCAACTGTTGATATGTTGAAGTTTACTGTAGCACCGCTAACTGTTTGCCCTTTTGTATGGTCTACAACTGTTTCGTTTGGATGTAGTATAGCTGGGAAACCACCCCTTCCATCTATACCACCTGCTCTTGCACCCATTCCTGTATAACCACCACCATCTGCTGAGAATAAATCACCAAAACTACCAAAAGCTGAGCCAAATGCACCAGTAAGAGGTTTTATTATCATTTGTTGTATTGCAATCCTTGCTAGTTGCTCAACAACGTAAGTAGCAAAACTTTCAAATTCTAATTTACCTGTTTTTAAACCATCAACAATAGCATCTTCAAACTTTTTCATTGTGTTTACTGCTGTTGTTTGCATTGTTTTATCAATATCTTCTAAGGTAGCTTGAAATACTTGCATAGGGTTTAGGTTGTCAGTCAAACCGCCTTTTAGTGATTCAAAGAATTTGTTTGATGAGCCAACACCACTTTCAACTGCAGCAATTAAATTGTCTATGTATTCTAAAGCAGGACTTTTGGCAACATCTTCACCATACAACTGCTCATTCATTTCAATTATAGATGCCTTTACTTTTGCAATTTCAGCACCAATCTCAAAAACACCACTAATAGAACCTTTGTTTATATCAAAGAAAAGCTTGTCATCTCTTTTTAATGCTTTTTGTAAATCTTCAAGATATTTAGTTGATTCTTGTATTTTTGCATTTATTTTTGTACTTTCATCTGCAATGTCTCCAAAAATAGTTTTACCTATCTTTGTAGAAGCAAACTCCATAAACCTTTGTTTTGTGTTATCAATAAAAGAATCTATTGCTATTATTGCTGTTCTTATGGCTTCCAATATTGAAACAGCTATTGATTGCCCTAATGTTTGAAAACCACCAGCAGCTTTTTGATTTACAGTTATTGTATCTCCAATTTTTTCTGCTATTAATTGTAAGGCTGGAACAAATGCTGAAGTTATATTATTTGCAAATGCACCTATCTGTAGTTTTATTACTGATACTGTATCATTAAATTTTTCAACACCTTTGATAGTGTCTTTATCTAATATAATTCCTAAGTCATTAGCTCTATCAATAAATGTTTGTAGACCATCAGCACCATCTCTAAAGATTTCACTAAATTGTATTCCTGCTCTACCAAATAAATTAGCTAATGCTGTAGCTCTTTCAGCTTCAGAACCAAGCTCACCTAACCCTTCAGCCACATCAAATAAAATTTCTTCGTAACTTCTTAAAGAGCCATCTTGATTTTTTATTTCTACGCCCAAGTCTCTAAATATATCAGCTTGAGTTTTAAGACCTCTACCAGCATCACCTATTGACCTAGCAAATTTCTCTAAGCCTTTTTGTGTTTGTTCTACAGTAGTTCCTGACTCAATAGCAGCTAGTTGAAATGCTTGTAATGTATCAGTAGCTATACCTGTTCTTGATGCTGTTTTACCAAGAGTATCAATATAATCAAATGATTTTTTAGTGAATAAAGCTAAACCAACAGCAGCACCAGTAGCAGCTAATCCTACTTTACCTACAGCCATACTAGCTTTACCAGCTACTGAGCCAACACCTTTAAGACCTTTAGTAACCTTATCAAATGCTGCTTTAGTTTTATCAACTGCGGTTAATTCAAACTTTACTTTTTTATTTGCCATGTTGTCTTTTCTCTTCAGCTAACTCTAAGTAAGCTATCCATCCTTGATATTCTTGGACACTAATTTGTTGGAGTTCCTCTAAGGTCTTTCCAAGTTTTTCAGCTAGTGCATATTGCACATATAAATTAGTATCCTTTATTAGTTTTTTTTCGTTTCCTCAATGGGTTCTTGACCCATAATTTTTGTAGCAACGCTTACTAATATCTCTCTATCAACGCTATTCAATAAGGCATTTTTATCACCTAAATCAAATAACTTATCTCCATTCTCATCTAATGCTTTGTATATAAGAACATAAGCCATCATCGTTAAATCATCTTCTTTACTCATTTTATAAAGTTTAGAAGTTTCAGCTAACGTCAATGGCTTACTGAATATTCTTAAGGGTTTATCATCTTCACCCCATTCAGGCACTTCGATTACCTTTACATCCTGCTCTGCAAAATGTTTCTTTGCGTTATCTATTACTGACATTGTATTATGCTGTTTCTAGTGATAAAGCACCAGTTCCTTGAACTGAGATACTAGCTTCTACCAATCCATCAAATGATGCACTTCTTGAAACACCAGTAACAATAGCTGTACCTTCATAGTATTTAGCACTTGTTGCAGTACCTTCAGGATAAAACTTAATTGTTACACTTGAACCTACAGTCAAAGCTATTTGAGCAGTATCTTCTTCATCCCAAAAAACATCAAGACTTCCTGAGAAAGATGTCAATGATGCTAAGTGAGTTCTAGCAGAATCACCCATTGATGTAGTTTCAACAGTATCAGAAGTTTCTTCAACAGAATAAGACTTAATTTCAGCAACAGCATCTGTTCCTACATGAACAGTACCTTCACTTCCTTTATGTATCGCCATTTTCTTTTACCTCGCCTTTCGGCTTTTTCTTAGAAGAAGATTTAACTTTGTCTTTCGACTGGACTGCTTCTTCTTTCCAACCCATTTTCTTAAATGACTCAACTTTTGAGGGATGAGCTATTATAGAAACTTTACCATTTGGACTAATTAATTTCATAATTATCTCCTATTATACTGCTACATCAGGATTAGTTTCCTGAACATAGTAATTAGTTAAAAAGGTTAAACTCACATATCCTAGTGGTTTTTCACCTTCACCATTAAACTCTATTTCAGTTGATTCAAGGTAAGTGTCTTTTGCCTTACCATCAAGAGTCCTGTCAGCAGCTATTGCTTCTTCAACTTCTTTACTTATTGTATCAATCGTATCATCAAAGTCACTAGTGGCTTTTGCATATCCTTCTACCACTACTGATAATTCTCTACTCATAACTCTGTCAGTACCTATAACAATAGGTTCTGATGTTTCTGACTTTGTATATATAACCAATGCTGGTAACTTAGAGTTTTCTATTGGATAGATTCTTGATTCATAGACATTAGAACCAGTTGTTGATAATCCAGTTAAAGTAGTACCAAAATATTCTCGTATTTGTTGTCTTATATGATTTGCCACTATATTTCCTCTAACATTAAAACAGTGAATCCTGTTCTGTCTTTTTGCACATTAACTATTGTATAGTTTTGTGCTGCTTTTAATATATTCCCATTCGTATCTTTTATAGCACTGGCGTTCAAAGTATCTCCATAAGATACATTTGGAATATCTATACTTCTACAAGTTGCCATTGGTTTAAGTGCTTCTACACCAACTCCTAAATCTTGCTCAACATATTCATTATTCAAAATGATAACAATATTAGAAGATGTGCCATTCCTTGTATAAACAGCATCAATTCCATGACCATACTCGGCATCAAGATAACCTAACATATCTTCTTCAGTTTCAAGCATGAATTGAGACATTATTCTTCCTCTAAAACCAATGAAACTAAACCTGTATTGTCAGGCTCTACTGTTTGAATTGTGAAAAATGTTTGCGGAACTAAAGTGTTCCCTTTGTTTGTAGTAATTGCATTTACTAACAGTCTATCTCCTTGAGATATATGCGGTGCATCAGATGATTTTATTATTGCCCTTGGTTGAAATCCATCTACATCAACAGTACCGCCACCTATAGCAAAATACTCTTGGTCTATTATTAGGTTTATAGGATAAGAATCACCTGAATCAATATCGTACCAAGTATCAATCAATCTTAATCTTGAATCCCATAATGCACTTTGAACTTCAATAAAAAAACCACTAACACCATGCCCCGTTGTGGTATCTACATAAGAATTAAAGTCTAAAGCACTCTCTAATGGCATGATTTATTTTTTAGCTCTAGTTTTAGTAGCTTTTACTTTAGAAGTTTTTAAGCCTACGCTTCTATCTTCTTTTTTGGCTTTAGGTTTTGCTACATGAACCTCTGCTTTCTTATAAGAGCAAAGTTCACGTCCAATGTATTCAGGCAATTCAACAACATCACCTGCATGTACCTTTTTACCATCTGCGATTGTATCGCTTGTTATTAAGTATTTTTTCATATTTAAGTTGGGGGTATTGCTACCCCCATTCCATTTAAGCATCAGTTAATTAGTCTGAAGATTTACAGAAAGATACTGCGTGTCTTACAGCAGTGTCAACAGTTTGTAGAGCAACAATTCTTACTCCACCTGATTGACTTAAGCTATAAGCATCTACAGTTATATCTAATCCGCCATACATACCAATTAATAAGTCTGCAAAGTTACCAAAGTAGAAATCTCCACTTGTTACTTGATTACTTCTGATTACATTATAACCATTCATAGTGTTATCAGGAGATACAACAAACTGAGCAGTACCACTAGCCTTTTCAGTTGTTTTCAAAGTACCAAAGTCAGCAGGTCTACAAATGTAGCTTAAAGAACCAGTTAATGCGTTGTCATTAGCAACAGCAGATTCCATAGCAACAATCTCAGCCCATGTTGGGTTAGCAGCACCAAAAGTAGTAGTGTTAATACCTGAAGTATTAGCAATACCTGTAGGCTGACCACTTGAACCTGAACCAGCTAAAGCACCTAAATCAATAGCAGTAGCTATAGATTTTGTTAGGTCATCTCTGATTAAGTTCTCAACATCTAATGAAGATTGTTGTAGTAATAATCTAGTTACATCTGTATGTGCACCAACTACTTTAGGTGACATAGTGACTGAACCAACTTCTAGCTGTTCAGAAGCTGAGTTACCACCTTCAGTAGCAATCCAACCTGCTGCAGCAGTAGCAGTTTTCTTAGGTATTACAACATTACCTTGTAATCCTCTAAGCATAGTAGCACCAGCTCTCATTACTGAAGACTCATTTCTGAGAATATCAATAAAGTCTGAGCCTTTGTAATCTTCAGCAACTAGACCAGCATTATCAGTCACGTCAGCATCCCTTTTACCCCAGTTGCTTAGAACTTCAGCAGGTAGCATGATACCTTGAGCATCTTTACCATATTGTCTAGCAGCTTCAGCAGAACATTCAAATTCAAATGCAGCTTCTTCCTGTGCTCTTCTATCGCTTGGATTAGCCATAGCTCTAATAGCTCTTACTAGGCTAAATTCCCTTACTTCTTCTTTAGTCATGCCGATTTCTGAAGGAGTTTCTAGTGGAGTGTTGTTAGAAATATTTTCTAGCAATACACCTCTAAATTCTTCAACAGATATACCATCAGCAATCGCTTTGTCAGCTAAATCTCTTTTATTGTGTCTAGCTGCTAAATCTATAATCTCTTTTGAGTTTCTTTTAAATTCAGCTTTAGCTTCATCAATAGTTTGAGTTCTAACTTCGTCAAGATTAATATCTTTATTTTCCATTGTTATTACCTCTATATTGTTAATATTTTGTTTATCTTTAGAACGACCAACTCCAACAAGTCTTGACTGGTCAGCAGGAACAGACACAGAAGAAACTTCCATAGGTGTCCATTGAGCTTTATAGTAATTCTCATCATCTTTGTTCATTCTAGTTAATTTATCGACTCTGTAGCCAACTGAAATGTTCATACGTATACCATCAGCCACATCTTCAAATATTTCTTGAGCTAAAGCAGATTTACCAAACCTAACTACAGCAGTTGTCCTTTTTGCTGTCTCATCTAATTTGAATTCTTCAATTACACCAATTTGCTTTTCCATGTCATGGTCAAGTAATAATGGTGCTCTTCCTGAGTTTATAAACTCCATGTTTATATCATCAGCAGAATGTCCTAGTACTTCCATACCAAAACTTCTTTCAACTGGCTCTTCACTAGAAACACCAACTCTAACCCTTCTGCTTTCTTCATCAATGTAAGAAGCCTTAGATAAATCAATAGTTCTATATTTCATAGGCATATCAATCACTTTTCTTTCTTCTTCATCTGATTCAAGCATAGAGACTTCATCAGTTGTTTCTACTTCATCACCTTCATGTTCTACATCCTCATGCTTCGCAAATTCAACAATAACTTTATCGTCTGTTTCACTAACATTGAGGATATGTCTATCAGTTTTATCCATAGTTTTCTCCTCTTCATTTGTTAATAAAGGATGTTTTTCTGATTCTTGCGAATCAAAACTTGTTTGTCTTTCATCTTCTTTCTTCATTTGTTCTACTAATCTTTTTGACCAAGAATACCTGCATCACCACCCCATAATGCCCAAGCTATTCTGCCATTTGAAGGGTAGCCTTCTTCACCTTGTTTAAATCCTTCAGCTTGTTTGTCTACTTCATGCCTACTGAAGAAGCTATACATTCTTTTGATAGTTTCATCAGATAGATTTTCACCAGCTACTATTTGTCTTGCTCTTATAGCACCGACCCTAGTACCACCTCTACCATACTCTTCACGCCAATCTAAACCTCTCTGAGCTTCTTCTTTCATGCCCTGAGTAGGATTACTCATCTTCGTTATCTCCGCCTTGTATATTGGCTTCTACTGGCAATTTAGAACCAAATGGTTGATAGGCTAGTTCAATACCATATTGTTTAGCTAGTTCTATCTCTTTTTGATGTTGTTCAAATAGTTCTTCAGTATCCCTACCGTAAGCTGCAGCAATATCTGAATAGCTTATTGTTCCATTTTGTAAGCCGAGTACGTTTGACTGCATTTCTTTTAATGGGTCAATCCAAGCAAAACTTCTAGGTATGAAGTTTACTGAGTTAGAGAATTTATCAAATTTACCCATTGGTAGATTGATGTAACCTGTAGATATAGACATCTCTAACCAAGATTGAAATACTGGGTTCACAAAATGCTCAATAACAAATTGTTGATATATCTGATACATAGACCTATCTTCCAAAGCACCTTGCCTGATACTAGAGTAATTGACTGAAGTTAAGTCGTTAGATAATGAGTGGTAAGAAATATTTAAACCTGATGCAATACTTCTTAGTACACTTGTTGTAAATGAATCAAAAGCAGATGTTGGGTGTGTAGGGTCAAATGCTTTGAAGTCCATACCTTGAGGTAATTGTTCAAATACACCAGCTTGTGCATTCATTGTTGGATTAAAGGTATCTTCATATTCACCATCACCAACATATCCATCACCATCAGGTGAAGTAAAGAAACCCATTTTAGATGCACCAACCCTAGCTGCAACTATTTCTGCTTCTAAGTAACCATTTAACATCTTCACATTAGCCATTGCTGTAGCAACCAAAGAAACACCTCTAGTTTGTTCTGCTCTAGTAGGTAGGTAAGCATGGATAATCTCATCAGCAGGAACTCTAATGTGTTGTGCTTGAGCTAAGTAAACCCTATCGTATGGATGGTCTTTGTATAAGTGATATGCCACTGGCTTATCATATTTATCTACCTCAACACCCATCTTGATACGATTACCAGTAGCCTTATAGACATCGTTTTTATTCTCATCTAAATGGTCTGCTTCTAAAAACTGTAATTGAAAACCAAAAGGAGAATTGCTGTCTTTTATCTTTCTTATTAAAACCTCACCATCTCTACATAAAGATTCAATAAATATCTTTTGACAATCTAAGAATGATAACCTTCCATTAGTTGTACAATTACCAACCTTTGACCATTCCTTCCAAGCTGACTCAATGAGCTGGTTAGCAGCAAGGTCTAATGAACCATTGTCATTTCGACTTTTGCTACTAACTCTTATGCCATGCTTACCGATAACATTAGACACCATCAGGTTAAGGTATCTTGCAATATAGCTATCGTTCCTTGCTAACTCTCTTGCTCTATCTCTGAGTATTCTTATGTTATCTTTTATTTCAGCATCAGCACTAGTTGAGGTGGTTATAAAATCTGCAAACAGTCTACCAGTATTAGCACCAGCGTAACTTCTTCTATATGCTTGTCTTTTTTTCTTTTTAGGCTCATTAATGCCTAATATTCTGTTATACCATGCCATTATTTTACAAACCTTACCTTGGGTGTATTTCCTGACCCTCTTTTGTTTTTAATTCTTAATTGTTTGACTTCTTTTAAGTATTCAGCTTTATATCTAGCTCTAAAAGTTAAAAGTTCGTCTACAGACATTCTTGATAATGACCTTCCAGCTATAGACATAGATGATTGGTCAATATTTGCTCTGTTTTCTATAACAGCTTCTATTGAGTCTAAAACAATTTTTGCATGACTTCTAACTGAAGCTGATGTAGTAGCGTAATTGTCTTGTATCTCTACAAATCCTTCTTCTAATTTAACTCTTGCTGAATCAGATGTTCTAGTTATATAAGAAACCCAATTATAGTTGCCTTTTGTATAAGAAGAAGTGCTACTTACTTCTATGATATAAGTATCATTAGACTCAGTAGCTTCTACTGTAAAGTTAGAAGCTGTAGACCCATCAATTAAATTAAATTCATAAGATAATGAATAAGATGCTACTGGATAGTCTTCTGATAAATCGTCTCTTTTCCATGCCCAAAAGTCTCCCAACTGCAATTCAGTAGGAACTTGAGATGGATAGTTTGTTGAATCAAATTTGTTGCTCAAGCAAAAACCTCATAAATGTTTTAGATATATCTACATCTAACACTAAGGTTTATTAGGGTATTGTCAATATGAAAAAGGGAAAAAATAAAAAAGGCTCAATTAAGAGCCTTTTATGGTTTTGGTGGGATTATGAAGTAAAAATTATTTTTTTAGATTTTCTAGCTTCTTCTCTAACTTGTTCAGTTAAAGCTATTTCAGGATAATGCTTAATAGTAACAACATTATCTTTATGATGTGCTGTTGATAAATGTTTATCACCACCTGTAAGTACAGTTCCGCAAGTTAGTTCATTCATGTATAAGCCATGTTTGTTACAATCAGTAACTTGTAAAACTTTACCATCCTCAGTTACTAAAGCTAGTATTCCATGTCTATCAAAGAAATTATCTTTAAAATCTAGCTCATTAGAATATCCATCAAATAGTCCTAATTTACCATTTGCTTTTAAAATGTTATTAGCTGTTTCTACAGCTTCTCTAAGATTTTCAGTTTTTTTAATTATTTTGTATTCCATGTTTGACTCCTTTTTGTTTAACATACTACCTATATTACCTATAAATATATAAATGTATATAGTTTTAATGAAAAAACAGCAATTATTTCCAAGAAGTAGCGAAATTACCCCTATTTATGCCTTTTTGTGGTCTTTTTTGTTGTTTTTGCTGTGGTTTTGACTCTTGAGTAAGTATTTTGTTCTCAATAGAGTCATAGTTAGGATTTAAAATATAAATAGCAGCAAAGTTATAAACCAATGTATCTAATGCTTCGTTTCTTGGTCTAACTTGCTTCCAAACCAATGATTTTCTACCTCTTACAAACTTTGTGATTCTTTTTTCTGCTGTTAGCTGTTTAAAGTACTCTTCATCAAGGTCTGAGCAAAAATGCAGAGTAGTGCTTTCAGGTTCAGTAGATAATCTAGCAAATATGGCTTCTTTTGCACTATCTGTACCAACACCATAAAGTACTGCTCTATTTTTGCCAACAAATGTAGGTCTATTGGCTATTGGTTTACCAGCTTGAGATAAACCTTTGATTGCAAATATTCTTCTAGCTTGTCTTGGTTTGGTAAATTGATAAACCATGTTGGTATGATGTCCACCTGAGTCAACAGTGCAACATGATATAGGTATTAATCTTTCAGATTCAGTCTTAAATCTTTTTTTTAGGTAAGCATCTAAATCTGACCAAACATTCTGAGCATTTGGGTCACCCCAAAATATCTTATAGTCACAGACCCACGCTTCATAATTCTTACCCCATCCCACTAATTGCAGTTCTAATCTATCTTTCTGTGTATCAACACCAGCAGTTAAAACTAATACATCTTCAGGTATAGTCGTATAATCATAATTCAATCTGCGTTCTAATAGTGTTTCATATTCAACAGCTTCTCCTTGCTCTTCCCAAGATTCGCCTAAAGCAGTATTTACCCAAGTCTTTAGCATTTCAGGATTCTTTTTAGCTTCAAGAAATGATTTAGCCATATCCGCCCAAGTAGACCAAGGTGAATATAGCTCAGATATATGGAATCCTGCTGTATCTGATTTAGGTGCTGATGCTATCCATTCACCATTCTTTAACATCCATTGCTTTTTAGACTCATCAATAATAGAACCACATTCTTCACATGCATAATTAGCTGTTTCAGGTTTATCTTCTTCCCAAACTACGTTTTTCCATTTTAAGACCTGTTTATGATTACATTCAGGACAAGGTACATGATAGTAACGCTTATCTGATTCTTCAAAAGCTGTTTCTATTCTTGATAACCCTTTTATTGTTGGGGTAGAGCATAGATAAATCTTCTTATTCCAAAAAGTAGTTGTTCTCTTTGTTGCTAGTGATATTGGGTCACCTTCTGCACCTGCTGATGCTTCATATCTATCACACTCATCTGCTAAAACAATTCTTATTGGTCTTGATGCTAATCCTGATGCAGAATTAGAACCAACAATGTTTAGATTACCACCAGCAAACTTTTTAGATAAAACTGTATTACCACTATCTCTACTTCTTGGGTCTTTAACACAATCCCTTATCTTTTCAGAATCTCTTATCATCATAGCTAATCTATCTTTACTAAACGCTTGAGCCATCTGAAGTGTTGGTTGCATTATCAGTAATGGTGCTGGGTCTTGGTCTATGTAGTAACCAATAACATTTAATAAAATTTCGGTAGCACCAACTTGCGAAGATTTAAGGAACACAATTCGCTGTATATCAGGGTCATTGAAAGAATCCATTATCTCTCTTTGAAATGGTGCTCTATCAGTTCTCCACTGACCAGCTTCTGCTGAAGACTCAGGTGATAATCTTCTGTAGGTATCTGCCCAGTTACTTATCTTCAGATTGGGTGGTGGAGTCCAAGTCTGATTGGTCTCCTGTATCACCTTTTCTATATTTTTGAGGTATTCCATCTTGAGCTAACTCGTTTAGTGCTTCATGCACTTGTTCTTTTATTATTAATTCTGCTTCAGCGTATTTATCCACTGTAATGACTTGATGTGCGATTCTTGAAGGTAGTCCTAATAGTTTTGCTCTTGCATTAGCTACATAATCAACCCAAGTATCTTCAACTAGTTGTGCTGGTATAAGTTTAGCTTCCATCTCTTCTACTTCTAACTCAGCCTTTCTAGCTTGAGCTGCAGTAAGTTTAGTTTTTTCTTCAGCAATATCACCAGTACCGCTTCTTTTATTGTATCCACCTAGTTTTCTAAGGTAGGAGATGTAAGCAACTCTGCAAACATCTAAGTTGAGTGGACTTCTACCCATTTTTGAGGGCAATACGCCATCTCTAATCAATTCTGAGACTCTTTTGACTGATAAGTCCAAATGGTCTGCAACTTCTCTTTGTGTAGCCATACAGTGCGTTAATTACCTAATTAAATATTGACTGTCGCTAAGAAAATATCGAGCTGTCCAATTACC
>Ga0255752_10002810_pt1 | contig 18685 bp, 34 predicted proteins | sample 011ome_25_FD_179952 | JGI IMG/M metagenome (GOLD analysis project Ga0255752, IMG submission 179952) | Coastal salt marsh microbial communities from the Groves Creek Marsh, Skidaway Island, Georgia - 011512CT metaG (version 2) | ecosystem: Environmental > Aquatic > Marine > Intertidal zone >... | reverse complement strand
AGTAGTACACAAACCACAGGTACTGCACTTGGATATACTAAGGCAGTTCCGATAGCATATGCTAAACCAGGTTTCGGCGCAACAATACTTGAAAATATTCAAAATAGTGGCTTTGACTTCAAAAATATCAACTTTGAAGTAGATAGACTCACAATTGACAGCGTAGAAGGTGAAGCAGGCGATAAATACATTGTATTCCCAAAAAGGAAGGTAATTTAATATGGCAACAAGTAATGATATAAACACAGGCGGTATTGATACTGCCTATCCTGTAGCAGGACAAGATAACGACTCGCAAGGGTTTAGAGATAATTTTAGTAACATTAAACAAGCAGTTGATGATGCAAAAAGTGCTATTGCAACACTAGAAGGCACTAGTCCGTCAACACAAGCAGATAATGACTTTAACGACAACACTATTGCAAAAGCAATTCTAAGAGATACAGGTTTTGCGGCACCAAGTGCAGAAACACTATCAGGTGAAACAAACGTTGATTTTACAGCAGGTCATTATCGTAGATTAATTTGTACTTCTGAAGTTACTGATCCTACATCAACAAACACTGTAGTAATTCAAAATTGGGGACCTGCTAACTCAATGGGCCATATGACATTAGAAGTTAGATCCAACAATGCTAATGAAAAGAAATTAAACTTTAGTACACCTTCCGGAAATATTTTAACAGATAAAACTAATTTAAATCTTAGTACAGACTTTGCTTTATCAGATGATGGTACAGCAGATGGTACAGGTTCTATTGCAGACTTTGCAAATAAGAAATGGATTTTTGAAGTTTGGTCACCAGATCAAGGTTCTAATATTTTTATCTACTACAAAGGTAAATTTACAATCTAATGTTTAATCCTCTTGCAAAAGACCCGTCATCTCTTTCCGATGATGAGTTACAAGAAAAAATTAACCAATTACAAAAAAAGTACTTAATAGCGTCTAGATCGCCGAGCCAGTCTGTGTTATTTCAGTTACAAAATTCTATAACTATGTATAGTGAAGAACAACGTAAAAGAAGTAATGACAAGTTGCGTGAGCAACAACAACAAAACAAAGAAGATGGCAAGGATCTAGGTGATTTAATTAATGTACAATAATCTTGACACAGACGATACAATAAACTATTTTAGTTGGAAGGGAAACTTTGATGCAACTGTAGTTGTTGACGATGTAATATATCCTAACAGATATAATATTCAAATAAGTTTTATTCCAAAAACAAAAGAAATTAGACAACAAAATTTAGGTTTTGAAAAAATCAAATATCTTATCGAAAGACTATGTGAGAATTCAATCATATTTTCTCCAAAAGACCAAACTAAAGAATACTGGTTCAAAATGCCTGTGAACAAAATTTTACTTCCAGGTTCACCATATGATCAATTATTAGCAGTAGTATTATATTCAAAAATACTTGCGATTGCAGGAAATTATTTCCACTTTGGAAACTTAACGGTTGACAGCAAACTAGGTGATAGTGTAAAATACACTGTAGATACTAATAGTTATGAAAACAAACATTTGGAAGTTACTGATTGGTGTGAGTCAAATATTACTCCATGGTGGACAAGAGATGACACAGCAACGTTTGATCAAAGAATTGATGCAAAAAACATATGGCAAGGTTCACACAGTTGGAAAGATTTAGGATATGATTCAGAACAAAAAACAGGAAAATTTACACCAACAGTCATCGACGGTGGCAGAAACAAATAACATTGGCCAAGCATCTGTCAGTGAACGCAATATTATTGAGTTAATATATCAAAACAAATTTGATAATATCAAAAACTGTATTATTCCAGAAGAACTTGTAAACAAGTATAATACAATAATCAATACAAACAAAGACGAAATTACAAATTTACACTCAAATGTTGATACTAGTGTAGATCAAGATCTATTTGATCAAAATAATAGATTAAACTGGTTTATGCCAGAACTTTATAAACAATTTGATATAGAAGATTATGTGTTAGGATTATGTAATACACCAGAAGAAAAACAGCGTGTTGAATATGAACTTAACTTGTACAAGTCACATGCAATGATGGATGTTTTACAATTCCTTAAATACATGGTGGATACACTCAGAGAAAACAATATCGTATGGGGTGTTGGACGTGGGTCTAGTGTAGCCAGTTACGTTTTATATTTGTTAGGAGTACACAAAGTAAACTCTATCAAATATGATTTAGATCCCACAGAATTTTTAAGATAACTACCTATACAAAGGAGAATAATATGGGAAGAACATATAGAACAATGAATGGACGTCAAGTTGACATGGACAAACTACGTTCTCAAAATGAACTTACTCCAGCAGTAGGTAATATGAAAGTAAACGCAAGAGGCGACGAATTAGGCGCCGGTGGAAAGATTGTACGTACTCGTGAACAAATTGTAAGTTCATACTATGAAGCAAATCCTAAAGCAACACCTGATGCAGATGTACCTGCAGGAGAGCAACCAGTAGTACAAAAATCTAAACCAAACAATCCACCTTCACAAACTATGAAGATTGAAGACACTCCAGTTAGTTCTGTAATTGAAGAAGAACCAATGCCAGAAGTAAAAACTGAAACTGTTGATCCAGTAGTTGCAGAAGAAAAAGTTTTAGACAAAGGCGTTGAGGCTGTTAAAAAAGCAAGGTCAAGACGCAGAGGAATATCAGACGCTACAGGAGAAAAATAGGAATGGCTAGAATTAAAACTAATGGTATTAGACCAATTCATGACCACGTTTTAGTTACTGATTTATACTTTGGTGAACAAAAGACCAAAGGCGGTATTATTATTAGAGATGATAATGGTACTGCAAGAGGAGTATATCCTCGTTGGGCAAAAGTTTATTCTAAAGGTCCAGAAAACAATGATGAATATACAGAAGGAAATTATATTCTTATTGAACATGGAAGATGGACAAGGAAAATAGATTTGGACATTGACGGTGAAGAAATTACTTTACATCGTGTTGATACAGATGCTATACTTGCTGTAAGTGATGAAAAGCCAAGCGATCATTCAATTGGCGAAGAGTTCAGCACAGCACCAGACAAAGTCAAAGCAGAAGATTTTGGCGCAAGATAGATAGAGGATAAATTGAGTAAACAAGTAGATTTAAACAAGTATAAAGAGTTTGTTGAAGAAGTAACAAGCGAACAAAGCAACAATGTTGCACACATGCATCATAGAATGGTTGAGATTAGCGAAAAGGTTAATCCGTCATTACTACTAACAGGTGCAGTTGGTATGGCATCAGAAGGAGGCGAATTTGCAGAAATTGTTAAAAAATGTATATTCCAAGGTAAACCAATGGACGATGAAACTGTATTTCACTGTAAACGAGAACTTGGTGATATTATGTGGTATTGGATTAACAGTTGCCGTGCTTTGGGCCTGGACCCAAACGAGGTAGTTGCAGAGAACGTAAACAAATTACAAAAACGTTACCCAGGTGGTGCGTTTGATGTTTACTATTCAGAAAATCGTAAAGCCGGTGATCTATAATGAAAATACTTATAGATGTAGATGGAGTCGTTTTAGACTGGGAATCCGCTTTTGACGAATGGATGTCCTTGCAAGGCTTTCGTGTTAAAAAACCAAATATATACGATCAGTACAAGCGTTACGGTTTTCAACGTAAAAAACAATGTGACGAACTTGTAAGTAAATTCAATAATAGTGCGTGGATAGGTTACTTAAAACCATTGCGTGACAGTCATATATTCTTACCACAATTAAAGCGTGAAGGATTTTCTTTTGATGCTATTACAAGTTTATCAGAAGACAAGTACGCAGGACAACTTCGTAAATATAATTTAGAGCAAGTGTTTGGTGTCAATACATTTGACCGTGTGTTGTGTATTGGAACTGGTGCAGACAAAGACGAAGCACTAGCAGAATATGAACCAGGTCATTGGTGGGTAGAAGATAAACCTAAAAATGCTGAAGCAGGTTTAAAAGCAGGACACAAACCAATACTAATTTCACATACATGGAACGAAGATTATACAACTGACGGTATACAAAAAGTTAACAACTGGCAAGATATCTATAACATTGTAACAAAACTTTAATCTTTTACCTTGACATTTTACAAGAAATATGTTTAAATAAAACTGTAACAATTAGGTTACCAGCAGGGCAACGTCGAGCCCTGTCTTAATATGTGAGCGCCGTGGTAAAAGCGGCAAACAGAGGAGAAATAAGAATGGACGCACTCACCTTATGGATGGCTGTAGGATTCCTTTTCGCAGGATACGCAGTTATTGCAAACGATTCAGTACAGACGTTGGGTACTTGGATTGCATCAAACAACGACAAATTCAATTGGAAAGTCATGTGGGGAGCGGCTTCGGCTGTTCTACTGTATACACTTTGGTATGGTTGGTACACTAACGGTGGCGACATCAGTTATGGACGACTAAACAAAATACCGTTCCAAGAGATACAATGGTACCATGCTATGGCACCAGCATTGCTATTAATACTTACAAGGATAGGAGTACCAGTTAGTACTTCTTTTTTAGTATTAAGTGCATTTGCTAGTACATTTGTGCTAGAGAAGATGCTTGTTAAAAGCATGATGGGTTATGCAGTGGCGGCAGTCGCGGCATATGTAATTTGGATCGGAGTTACTAAACTACTAGACGAAGCAAAGCCTGTCAAAGAAGAACACAAACGATGGTGGAGAATAGGACAGTGGGTAACCACAGGCTTCCTATGGTTCACTTGGTTATCACATGACATGGCAAACATTGCCGTGTTCCTACCTAGACAAATTCCATGGGATCTAATGATTATGATCTCAATTGTGTTTGTGGCAGGACTTGCCTTTATGTTCAGAGAAGGTGGTGGTAAGATTCAAAAGATTGTTTTAGAAAAACATAATACTCGTTATGTACGTTCTGCTACAATCATTGACGCAGTTTATTGGTTGATACTTTGGTTCTTTAAAGAACTTAATGATATTCCAATGTCAACAACATGGGTGTTCGTAGGTTTACTGTGTGGACGAGAACTTGCTATGGCAACAATGACAGGCAAGGAAAAGTTCAAAACAGTGTTTCCGTTGGTAACCAAAGACTTCATCAAAATGATGATAGGACTAGGTGCTTCAGTAGGCGTAGTGTTGATGATACACTATGTTATTGTACCTAACGGTTACTAATCTTACAAATCATTTGGTGGGTGTATTCGACGATACGCCCACTAAATACCTGTATGCCAAAAAACGAATATTACACACAACGTAATTGGGACACGGTAATAGGTTATGGATATGTGCCTACAAAATATCAATATCCACATCTTCGTAATACTGACGAATATCGTCGCCCTGAAACGGAAAATAAAAAAGCAAAAAAACTTGACAAAACTACAAAATAACTGTATATTTGTAGTATGACAGTCAAAGGTATAACATTCTCCTCGTTTGATCTTTTCCATAGTGGACATGTTGCTATGCTTAAAGAAGCAAGGAGTAACTGTGATTATTTGATGGTAGGACTACAAACAGATCCAACAATAGACAGACCAGAAAAAAACAAGCCAATCCAAAGTGTTTTTGAACGTTATGTTCAACTTGAAGGTTGCAAATACATAGACGAAATTATTCCTTATGAAACTGAAAAAGATTTGATAGATATACTTCTAACATATGATATAAATGTACGATTTATTGGAGAAGAATATCGGACAAATGAGTTTACAGGCAAGCAATTATGTGTTGACAAAAGCATAAAAATTTATTATAATAAGAGACAACATTCATTTAGTACAAGTGGATTACGAAAGAGGATAGAACAAAATGGCTAAAGATTTATGGGTAGAAAAATATCGTCCTAAAGTAGTAGGCGATTATGTGTTTAGAGATCAAGCACAAAAAGATCAAGTAAACGGTTGGGTAAAAGATAAAAGTATTCCACATTTGCTATTCAGTGGTCATGCTGGTATTGGCAAGACTACACTTGCAAAAGTATTGCTAAATGAATTGCAAGTACAAGAATATGACGTACTAGAAATTAATGCTAGTAGAACAAACAGTGTAGAAGATGTCCGTGATAAGATTGTAAACTTTGTACAAATGATTCCATTTGGTGATTTCAAAGTTGTACTATTAGATGAGGCAGATTACTTGTCGCCAAATGCACAAGCGGCATTGCGTGGTGTGATGGAAGAATATCATACTACAAGTAGATTTATTTTAACATGCAACTATCCTAACAGAATTATTCCTGCTATACACAGTAGATGTCAAGGCTTTCATATTACAAACGTTGATCAAACAGAATTTACTGCACGTATTGCAACAATATTACTAGAAGAAGGTGTTGAGCCTGACTTAGATGTATTAGATACATTTGTAAAAGCAACATATCCTGATATGCGTAAATGTATTAATATGTGTCAAATGAATAGTACAACAGGTAAACTTACTCCGCCAGTAAAAGGTGATACAGGCGAAAGTGATTACAAAGTTGATATGGTTGAACTATTCAAAGCAGGTAAAATTACAGAAGCACGTAAACTAATTTGTACACAGGCAAGGCCTGAAGAGATGGAAGATATCTTCCGTTGGATGTATGATAACTTGGATGTGTTTACAAAAGACGATGATAAACAAGACCAAGCAATTTTAATAATAAAACAAGGATTAGTAGATCATTCATTTGTCGCTGATCCAGAAATAAACATGAGTGCTACACTTGTGAAGTTGGCACGTTTAACCAAGGAGTAAAATGCCAGGACCAGAAATAAACCGCAATTACGACTCTGTGAGTGATCCAGAAGCGGCGGGAAAAAGACAAACTGAATTAGACGAAATGATTAAAGAATTTTTAGCCAAAGGCGGAAAGATTGAAAAAATTCCAACAGGCATGACAGGCGAAGAATACAAAGACTATAAAAAAGGCATTAGTAAAAAAAAGAAAAAATCTACAAAACGTAAGTAAATGAAGATACGATACTACCATAATATTAATGGTTGGCGTTGGTTAGGGTTTATATTAGCAATGATCAGTGCTTTCCTTTTAAGCGGAGGAAACCCTAGTGTACAATGGATGGGTTGGGCAGTTGCGACAGTAAGTTGTTCAATGTGGATCTACTTTGGTGTCAAAGATGGTGATACTCCTAGAGCATTAATGGAAGGTATGTATTTGTTACTTGCAATTAGAGGAGTATATAATTGGGTAATTTAAACAGAGAATTTAAAGAGAAATGATATGGCACACGTAGTTGATAGTAAATGTATAAATTGTAAACACACAACCTGTGTTGATGTATGCCCTGTAGATTGTTTTTACGAGGGCGAAAATATGTTAGTAATTAATCCGGACGAATGTATTGACTGTGGAGTATGTGTTCCGGAATGTCCTGAAGAAGCCATTTGGCAAACTGACGATGAAGAAAATCCATGGTTTAAACACAACCTTTATTTCAGCACCGAAGGTAACTGGCCTAATATCGTAGACGCTAAAGAACCTATGCCTGAGTATGAAAAGTATAGTGGGCAGTCGGACAAAACTAAACTTTTCAAAAAATTACCCTACAAGGAAATTTAATCTTCGCCGTAGATATCTAATACTTCTTTAACTGCTTCATGCCTTTCTACATCTCCTGTTCCAAAAGTACAAACACCAATATGATTTAGATCATCTTTGGATTCGACTTTATGTGTAAAGTCTAGTAGTCCATTCGATTTCATTCTATCCGCTTGTTGCAAATCTCCTGTTACTACCATTCTACTTCCTTCACCTATTCTAGTAAGTAACATTTTCATTTGACTTGGTGTTGCATTTTGCATTTCATCTGCTATTATAAACGCTTTCTTAAAAGTTCTACCACGCATAAAAGCCAACGGTGAAATTTCAATCACCCCCTCTTGTAGCATTCCGCTAACTTCTTTTTGATAGTAGTATTCATTGAAAACATCGAATATAGGTTTAGTCCATGGCTCCATTTTTTGTTCAAGTGTTCCTGGTAAAAAGCCGTGTTGCTCGTCCACGCTTACAGCGGGTCTTGTCACCACAATCTTATCTACGTTTCCTTCTTGAAACTGTTTGATAGCCATTTGTACACCTATTAGAGTCTTACCAGTACCTGCTGGCCCAATAGCAAAAACTATGTGCTTTTTGTAGTCTTTTAGTGTCTCTAGGTAAGTCTCTTGGCTAAGGTTCCGTGGAAGAACCTCTACTTGTCGTCTTTTGTTAGGGATTGGATTAATATATGTTATATTACCCATTTGCGAACGCTCCCTATTGCGTTCTTTACGTTTTGCTCTTGACAAATCGTCCTCCTTTTTAATAATTAGAACTTTGTCCGACTGCAAAAGTATTTAAGGTATACAGCAAATAATAAACCAATATGTTTATTTTTTGAACATTCTCTTAATTCGATAAATAATAGTGGAGACTAAAGTATGTATGATATTGTAAAAATTATTGAAAATGTAAAGACCATATATGAGTCTAATACGCATATGCGTGTTTTAAAGGACTTTGAGCGTGTAATAGACGAACTAGACATGTATGTGTTTGAAAACTGGAAAAAAGGCGAACTTATTTCAGGACCTAATGTAAGTAGACACACTGTAGAGTGTAGTTTTATGTGGCCTAGAGAGCAAATGCCTAATCCACAAGCAGGACGCAGACTACTTGATTATGGTTGTAAAGTATCATACAAAAAAGACTTTTTAGCACAACCTCGTAAAATTGAATCACCAGATGATTACAGGCCAGGTACTAAAAAAGGAAAAATAGATCAGCATCCTATTTGGATTGTTAGCATTAGTATGCCTAAACAACTTATGTTCGATATGTACAAAGGTTACATGAGAGAAGTTGATGAATACGTAATGGCAGGACTTGAGCAAACAGACACTCAACCTGACATTGTACCAGATGCAGATGCAGACGCAGATATAGGAGTTGATAATGAGTCTACAATCTAAAGATTTAAAAGACTTTGTAAACGAAATTATTGCTATTGATTCATACAAATCAAAAATGGGTCAAGACAAAGAAATAGCAGTATTAGCATTTGAAGTTCAATCACAAGAACCAGCAAAAGATTTAATGAACTTTATTGAAAAGGGATATGATTTTGTTCTTGATGCAGATATAAGCACAGGAGAAAATCGCAAAGGCAAGTATGATGTTTTTGTTGAAGTTGAAAGAAACAGACACTTACCTAAAAACATAGGACTTATTTTAGATGACGTTTCACATCTTGCAGATATTAAAGATTGGAAATATAGATATTATAAGAATATTGAAAGCAAACCCTTTACAGTAGAAAATGCAGAAAATGATATTCCACTAGATGGTAGTGCATACGAAAGTATGGTAAACGAGTACAACCAAGTTGAATTAGATAGATTCTTTAACAAAGGCGTAACAGAACAACGTTATGTTAAAGAAAACATAATTGAATTTGGTAGACATGCTTCAGGCAAGATTAGAATGGAAGTAGTAGAAACTGGCTCTACAGAAGAACTACTTACAAAATATGCTGGAGCAGTTAGTTTGGACGAAAATTCAATGTCAGAAGTACTGTTCCTTACAAAGTTTTTAGGTAACTATAATATACAAAAAATTGGTGAAAACTTGTTCTTTACAAATAGTAATAGAACAAAGATAATGAAAAGGATATAAAATATGGCTAGTGAAAACTACGACAAGTGTTTGGAAACAATTTTACATCACGAAGGTGGATATGTAAATCACCCAAAAGACCCAGGGGGAGAAACAAACTTAGGTGTTACTAAAAGAGTTTATGAATCATGGGTTATGGAAAACGACTTACATCAAAAAGATATGAAAGATCTTAAAGTTGAAGACGTTGCTCCAATTTATAGAAAAAATTATTGGGATCGTATTAAAGGCGATCAATTACCAAGTGGTTTAGATTTATGTGTTTTTGATTTTGGTGTAAACGCTGGAACAGGTCGTTCAGCAAAATATTTACAAACATTAATTGGCACAGTTGCTGATGGTGGTATTGGTCCTAACACACTAAAATGCTTAGATGATTATGTAAGCAAACATGGTGTAGAAGATACAATCAAAAATTTCCAAGAAGCACGTCAAAAGTATTATGAAAGTTTATCTACTTTTGATACGTTTGGAAAAGGTTGGACTAGAAGAAATACCGAAACAACAGAACTTGCTTTAAGCATGGCATGATAAAGTACTGCCAAAATTGTGGAAGACCACACGAAGGCGTATTAACAGAAACGTTCACGGACGGGGATAACAAACCATTAGAAATAGTGGTTTGTAGTTACCCTAGATATTTAGAAGATAAAGAAGATGAGCAAAGTAATTAAAGCAATAGCAGAACACTTAGGCGTAGATGAGTCTAAAGTTGTGCCAACAGCACACCTAATAGATGATTTAGATGCTGACGAATTTGATATTGTAGAAATGACAGTTGCTATATCAAAAGCAACAGGTGTTACAATTAGCGAAGAAGACGAAGCCAACGTACAAACTGTTGGTGATTTTATTAAACTGGTGGAAAAGGAAAATGTTTAGTTCAATCAAAATTGCATTAATAGTAATGATGATGGCAGGTGCAGGCGGCGGATACATTTATGTAAAAAACCTAAAAGCAGATCTTGCTACAAGTGAAGCAAACAATGCAAAATTAGAACAGTCAGTAAACGACCAAAAGGCAGTTATTGAACAACAGAAAAAAGACTTTACTGCAATATTAGCGGCTAACAAAGAATTAGAAGAAAAAAATAAAATCTTAAACAAAGAGTTTAAAGCACTTGATGAACGTTTTAATAAAATTAACGGCAAAGGCGAAGTACGTGACATTGGTAAACTTGCAGAAGAAAGAGCAAGTTCAGTGGAGCGTGTTGTTAACAGTGCTACTAAAAAGGCAATGCGTTGTGTAGAAATTGCAATGGGATCGCCACTAACAGAAAAGGAAATTAATGCAACTAAGAAATCACAGATTAATTCTGAATGTCCTAGTTTAGCAAATCCAAATTATGTACCGTATGCGAAGTAACATATTAATTATTATTCTATTAGGTGTATTCCTATCAGGTTGTACTTCTGTGAGACAACTAGACATCTTCAAAACTGAAGTTGAAAGAGCACCTTTAGACTTACCTAATCCTGAGACTCCTAAATTAGAGGATATCAAATGGGTAATCATTACAAGTGAAAACGCAGATGAAGTATTTGCAAAATTAAAAGAGCAGGGAAAAGATCCTGTGCTTTTTGGTTTAAGTGATGAAGACTACGAATTACTTGCAAAAAACTTTGCACAAATCCGTGCTTTTATGATAAAGCAGGGTATGACATTAGATCAGTATCGCGAATACTACGAATCTAAAGAGTCAGAAAAATCCGACGACTAACCTTCATAAGTTTAATTTTACTGCCTAGTTGTATATCGTCTCAGACAAATCCTTCTGAAGTTGCTACAGAATATCTTGGCTTACACGAATACCATGATAGATATGAACTACAAGAACTCTTAGAAATTGATCCACTGCGTACAGAATGGTGTGCGGCTTTTGTAAATGCCATACTATCAAAAGATGGTATTACAAACTTATATGATTCAGATGCAGAATATCCTTTGGCCGCGAGAAGTTTTTTAGAATGGGGTTGGCCTGTTAATCCTGCAGACATACAAGAAGGAGATATAGTAATATTTCCACGTGGCACTGAAGCATGGCAAGGGCATGTTGGCTTTTATGTAAGCACTACAGAAGAAGGTAGATGGCTTATATTAGGTGGAAATCAAGACAATACAGTCAGTTACAAAGTATATGATCCACGAAAAGCACTGGGTATTAGACGTTGGATTGAATAAATACTCACATAATACAAAGGAGCGAATTATGTGGGAAATGATTGAAAGAATGGCGAGTGATCGTCTGTGGATTTACACAGCATTAGTTGGGTCTTTGTTTGGTCTTGCGTTTTCTACGTATTTCAAAAGCACACGAATTGGTCTTTGGTTGTATGGTCATTTTGATCGTATTGCAGACTTTTTAGTAGAACGTTATGGTTGGACTTGGTTAGAGCAACCAAAAGATGCATGGCGTAAAAAATATCCATATGTAACTAAAAAAATAGACGAATTGGAAAAGCGAATTAAAAAATTAGAGGGTAAAAAATAATGGCTGATGATGTAAAGGTTGCAGAACCTAAACAAAAAATACAAGTGGATTTAGAAGTAGACACAAGTGTAAAAGACTTAGGTGTTAATCCATATGCAAATTTAATACATATGGCAAGAGCAGTTGATGCTTGGAGAATTTTTCCAAGATTGTTCTTAACTGTATACATTGTTCTATTATATAAATGTGTAATTTGGTATATGGCTCTTCCTTCACCAACAATGGAACAATCCGGTTTGATTAGTATTGTAGTTGGTGCTGGTGCGGCATGGTTTGGATTATATACTGGTACTTCTAAAAAATCAGACAAATAACACTTGACAGATATCTAATTCTGTCATATAATTAATACTATGGACTACTATGACACTTTAGGTATCTCTCGCGGCGCTTCTGCCACTGAAATCAAAAAAGCATACAAAAAACAAAGTATGCAACATCACCCTGATCGTACGGGCGGTGATGATTCCAAGTTCAAAGAAATTAACGAAGCATACCAAGTATTAAAAGATCCACAAAAGAAACAAATGTATGATCAGTTTGGAACGGCTGATCCACAACAACAAGGTTTCAATTACACTGGAAATATGGCAGATATAAACGAAGTATTTTCACAAATGTTTGGACAAGGCGGCGGCCCCTTTGGCGACATGTTTGGACAACAAACAAGAAGACAACAACGCAACAAAACACTAAACATAAATTATGAACTTACTTTAGAAGAAGCATATAAAGGCAAAAGTATTGTATTCGAAGTGCCATTACCTAGTGGTAGAAAACAAACAATAGATACTAGAATGCCTCCTGGTATTGAAAATGGACAATCTATTAAATTACGTGGTTTAGGTGACGATAGTATCAAAGGCGTACCGCCAGGCGATTTAACAGTTACAGCAAAAATTAAAAGAGATCCAAGATTTAATAGAGATGGTTGTGACTTATACAAAACTATTTCAGTAACTGTATATGAACTCATACTAGGTTGTAAAGTAGAAATTGACCATTTTGACAAAGGATTTGTATTAAATATACCTGCAGGAACACAACCTGAAACTACTTTTAGTATGAAGGGTTTAGGTATGCCAATAGTGAACGCCCCTGGTATTGGAACGTTATACATAAAAGTAAAGGGAACTGTTCCAAAAAATATAAATGAACATCATAAAGACCTAATTGAACGAGCAAGGGTCTTGACAAAAACTAGAAAGGAAGTATAGTATATAATATGTTAGAGATTGTAAAATACCCAGCAGAAATTTTAGACAAATCAATGCCAGCATTTGATTTCGAGAATCCAATTATGGATCCAAAAGAACTTAAAGAAAAAATGTTAGAAGCACAATTTGCAAACAAAGGTGTAGGTTTAAGTGCATGTCAAGTAGGCATTGAAACTGCGGCATTCACAATGGGTAGTGAAGCATATAAAGACAAAGCACAAATTTTTATTAATCCAACAGTATTAGATGCTAGTACAGATTTAATTTTAGATGTAGAAGGTTGTTTAAGTTTTCCAGGAGTATTTGTAAAAATTAAAAGACCAAGTTGGATAGTTGCAGAGTTTTGGGACGAAAACGGAGAAAAACAAGTAGGTAGAATAGAAGGTTATGACGCTAGATGCTATTTGCATGAATGCGATCATTTAAACGGTATTGTTTTTAAAGACAGAGTATCTCATCTTAAATGGGGTATGGCTACAAAACGTGCCCAAAAAAATATTAAAAAAGGAATAGTTAATGCTTGAACCTAATGAACAATTAGAAGGTATTTTTGAAGAAGCAATCAAGTTGGCACAAACTGCCAAACATGAATATGTGACCATTGAACATTTTGCGATGGCATTAGTATGTGATGAACAGTTTGAACAAACACTTACAGAATTTGGTGCTGACACAGTAAAAATTAAAAAAGATCTTACAGATTTTATTGGAGACAAACTTACAGATATTGTTGATCCTAATTTCAAAGGCAGACCTAAAAAAACACAAGCAATGGAAAGAATGCTTAACAGAGCATTTACACAAACACTGTTTAGTGGTAGAACTACTATTGATCCTATCGATGTGTTTTTAAGTATGCTCAAAGAAAAGAAAAGTTTTAGTGCGTTCTGTATGCGGAAGCATGGTATTGATTCTGAAAAGTTTAGTAACTTTATTGAAGCAGAACAAATTGTTGGTGAAGCGGCAAGTGAACAATATAGCAGTTCACAATTAGAAAAAATTATTAGTTCATTCTGTGATAACCTTTCTGTTAAAGCAAAACGTGGTAAGATTGATCCAGTGATTGGTCGTGCTAACGAAATTGAAGAAACTGTGCTTATACTTGCACGTAGACAAAAAGCAAATGTAATGTTGGTAGGTGATCCTGGCGTAGGTAAAACTGCTATTGCTGAAGGACTTGCTGTTGAAATAGCAAATGATAATGTACCTGAGTTTATTAAAGGTAGCACAGTTTATTCTTTAGATATTGGTGCTTTGGTTGCAGGTAGCAAATATAGAGGTGACTTTGAAGAACGTCTAAAGATGGTTATTCATGCATTAGAGAAAAAAGACAAAGCAATTTTGTTTATTGATGAAGCACACATGATGAGTGGTGCTGGTGCAGGCGGAAGTGGCCAATCAAATGATATGGCAAACATGCTTAAACCTGCTTTGGGTAAAGGAACAATTAAAGTTGTAGCAAGTACAACGTGGGAAGAATATAGAAAACACTTTGAAAAAGATCGTGCATTAATGCGTAGGTTCCAACGTGTAACTGTTGATGAACCTAGTGCAGAAGTTACAGTAGATATTTTACATGGACTTAAAAAGTATTATGAAGAACATCACGGTGTAACAATTACAGACAAAGCAATTGACGATGCAGTTATGTATTCAGAGAAATATATGGCAGATAAAAAATTACCAGATAAAGCAATTGATATTATTGATCGTGCTGGTGCTAGATTTAAAGTCAAAGACGAAGCAAATGGTATAGTAGATCATGATCAAGTTGTTTTTGAAGTAAGTAAAATGACTAATCTTCCATTAGAGCAGATTGCGGCCAAAGAAACAGAAACACTTAAAGATCTTGAAGGTGGTATGAAAACTAAAGTATACGGACAAGATGAAGCAATTGATGGCTTGTTAGATAAAATCTTTATTGCACAAGCAGGACTAAAAAGTCTTAACAAACCAGTTGGTTCGTTTTTGTTTGTAGGGCCTACAGGTTGTGGTAAGACAGAAACAGCAAAAGTATTGGCTAGCGAAATGGGTGTTGAACTAGTACGTTTTGATATGAGTGAATATCAAGAAAGACATTCTGTTGCTAAATTTATTGGTGCGCCTCCAGGATATGTTGGCTTCGAAGAAGATGCAGGACAACTTATTACAAAACTACAAGAGCATCCAAACTGTATTTTACTACTAGATGAAATTGAAAAAGCACACAAAGATGTTACAAATGTGTTACTAGGACTTATGGATCACGGTTTTGTTACAGGTTCAAATGGTAAAAAAGCAGATGCAAGGAATGCCATTGTTATTATGACAAGTAACTTAGGTGCTAGAGAGATGGAGAAAAACGGCATAGGATTTGGTGACATGGATCGTTCAGGAGAAGATGACAATGCTGTTACTGACTTTTTTGCTCCTGAATTTAGAAATAGATTAGATGGTATCATTAAGTTTGATAGACTTGAAAAATCGACTATGATGCTTATTGTCGACAAATTTATTAAAGAAGTAAATGATATGTTAGCAGACAAAGGTATATTAATTGAACTTACACAAACAGTTAAAGACTTCCTTGTTAAAAAAGGATTCAACAAAAAAATGGGTGCGAGACCACTTCAGCGTGTAATTGACAATGAAATTAAGAAGCCTATGAGTAAAGAAGTACTATTTGGCAAACTTGTTAATGGCGGACACGTTACTGTAGACTTAGACGGCGAGAACATTAAACTAGACATAAAAGAATTTATGCCTACGAAAGAGAAGGATGCCGAAGTTGATAACGCAACACACCAGTAAACTATTTTTTAACAAGTTCAAATACAAAGCAGTTGTAAAAACCCCAAGGACAAGTTATCTAAGATACGCAAGTAGATCTGAAATAGAAAAACTTTTTAGTGCTGAAAGATTAGAAGAATGGTCAGGTATATCAAATCCTAATCACTCATACCATTATGCTAACATGAATCTCGACTTACATGAAGGTCGCTACAAAGCAAACAAAGAAGTTTGGGAAAATAGATTTACATTGTATAAACTATACAACTGGATCACAACAAACTACAATAAAGATAGCAAAATACGTAACGAAGGCAATAAACTTGCTTTTTATACAAACGACGAAAGTCTATGGTTAGATTTAACAAATACATTTAAAAATGAAATAAATGAAATTGTTTGGCCAAAGAATGAATCACACAGTAAGTTCTTTGATGAAAATCCAACAACAATTATTTGCAAAAAATTACCATACGACAAATATAGATACAAAATTAATTTACGTGGTAAAGTTGTACAACAAGCAGGATTTAGTGAATGGATAAGCAACTACAACGGTGAATTAAAAGCATCAGGCAATTTAACAAATAGTATTAGACGTGGATATTTGTATTCAGATGGAAAGTTTTTATACAGTACAAATTCAGAAATGATGCTATTATTACAAATGTACTTAGGCGACACAATTAGAAACATACAAGAATATATAACGGAGGCTGAACTAGATGAACAACACAATAATTAAAGAACTAATCAAACGTAAAGTAATCAATCACGGTACTACTATTAATGCTACTGTCAAAGCAAATGGCATAGGCGGTCAAGTGGTTATTGTTGACAAAGATGTCAACGTTTCAACTGCAAACGAAAACGGTATAGTTGCATGGGAACAAGATTATGCTGGTAGACACCACGAATACAACGTTAAATTAAATGATGTACGTGATGTTGAAGGTATGGATATTGCTCGTATTGCAAAAGCCTATAAGATAAAAATTACATAAATAACTGTATGCCAGCGAATAGTACAACATTACAATTTATAGATCAAGACGGGACTGCAATAACTCCTGTAGCACAAACACCTGAAGCAGACAGTACACAAACTGTACTTACAACTGATAAAGTTAAAGGTGACGGATACTACAAAGGAGGAGATGGATTGCACACTGTCCATTATGCTATTACAGATTTTTCAGGCACGGTCAAAATGCAGGCTTCGTTAGCCACTTCGCCTGCGGGATCTGACTGGTTTGACATAGCAGGAACAACATATACAACAGGTTCAGACACTGACACAGATTTTGTTGCTAATTTTACAGGTAACTTTATTTGGTTAAGAGCAGTTGCAACATATACAAACGGACGTATAAATTCAATTAAGGTAAACTACTAATGAACGAACATTTTATCAGATTTATTTTTAATGAAGATCAGGGTGATGCATTTTTAAAGGTATTTGCAGGAGCAATGGCATCAACTGTAAACGAAAGTTTGAATGAAAGCAATGACGGAGAAATAATGTTTGAATCATATACTACTGAAGGTATGCATGTATATGAAGTAGCATTAAACAAAGACTTAGACGATGCTACAGCAGAAGAAATGGCTAACACAGTTGCGAAAGCCATTACAAAAGATTTTGATATTGAAGTAAGCGGTGGCGACGACTCTAGTCGCTAATTTTAAGATAATTCACTAAAGTTTCACTACAATTATAAAACTTGCTATGGCCATGGCGTTTTACTTTGAATGTAATATTATATTCGTTGCCTTCACGTAGTTTTGGAATAGCACCCCATTCAGTAATACCTTTTTGCGAAAAGTGTGAGATCAAATTACCATTACTAATAAAAGTATACACATGGAAGTCACGTGTCCTAATATAACGTGCTTCATGCAGTATTGCACGAGTATTCATTTTAGTTCCAGGAGTACCAAGATGTTGTGATTCGCTCACTTCCTCTATAAAAAGGTCTCTTGCCATTTCTTGTTCATAAAGTGCAGGCAACGGAGCAACGAACCCAAGATCTTTGCGTTCGACCATTTCTTTAGTTACAATTTTATAAATCCGTTCTACAAAATCACTTGCAGTATCTGATAGCACTTTGAAAACCAATCCTTGATAATGATTATAGATATCTTCAACCATATCATTACACTTTGGATCAATTACAAGTTGATCTTTGTCAAACAACTCTTTTAGAATCTGTTTGTTACTTTTGGTTGTAATTTGTTCCAAAGGACCATCTTCTGTGTTTTTATATTCATACACATTTTCTTTGTTGTATTGATTACCGGCTTTACGATAAACTTGTACAGCCAGATTGATAGCATCTTTGATTGGTACTTGTTTGTGCATTTTGGATTTCCTTTTATCTAACTATGTACACAGTATAGTTGGTTTTACCACATCTGTCAACCACTTTGTTATCTATTTTGGTAAAATAAGTACTTGCTTTTTACAACGATTTGTTGTATTATGTATATATTATGTTTAATTTAATTAGACACTTTTTTAATAATCATAACAAGGAGAAAC
>Ga0255752_10002801_pt1 | contig 18719 bp, 17 predicted proteins | sample 011ome_25_FD_179952 | JGI IMG/M metagenome (GOLD analysis project Ga0255752, IMG submission 179952) | Coastal salt marsh microbial communities from the Groves Creek Marsh, Skidaway Island, Georgia - 011512CT metaG (version 2) | ecosystem: Environmental > Aquatic > Marine > Intertidal zone >... | reverse complement strand
TCATCAAGTGGTGAAGCAACATTTTCAAGTGCAACAGTTAGTGACTTAACTGCAGGTCGTGTTACATACGCTGGTACTAGTGGCGCATTAACTGATGAAGCAGGATTTGAGTATGACGCTGGCACTAATACACTATCAGCAGTTAACGTTACATCATCAGGTACTGTTACAGGCGGCACTTTAACTGATGGAACTGCTTCTTTAGCAAGTGGCTCATTAACATCAGCAGTTAATGTTACAGCCAGTGGTACAGTAACAGGTGGCACACTAACTGATGGAACTGCTTCATTAGCAAGTGGCTCTTTAACATCAGCCGTAAACGGTACATTTAGTGGTACTGTAACAGGTGGCACTTTAACTGATGGAACTGCTTCTTTAGCAAGTGGTGCACTAACAGGTGCTACAAACATTACAGCAAGTGGTACTATAACAGGTGGTACTTTAACAGATGGCGCATTTAGTGTTACAAGTGGTGCTGTTACAGGTGTTACTACATTGTCAACATCAGGCGAAGCAACCTTAGCAAGTGCTATTGTTTCAGACTTGACAGCAGGTCGTGTTGTATATGCAGGCACATCAGGTGCTTTAACTGATGAAGCAGGCTTTGAGTATAACGCTGGCTCTGATACATTAACAGTAGTTAATGTTGATGCTACACAAGTTGACGCAGGCAACTTAACTATTACTGGTAATGATATTACTGGTTCAAACGGTGAAGTTGTTGTTAACGATGCAGGTGCTGATGTTAACTTCCGTGTTGAAGGTGACACAGAAACTAACTTGTTAGTAGTTGACGCTGGTAGTGACTCTGTATTAATTGGTACAGCAACAGCAACAACTGAAGTGGCACTTAAAGTTGGTACTAGTGACTCTATCATGTTACCAGTTGGTCCAACTGGCGATCGTCCTACTACAGGCGTTGCTGGTATGTTACGTTATAACTCAACAACTAACATTATTGAGTTCTATAACGGTACTGATTGGCAGTCAGCACAAGGCTCATTTACTGTAATTGCTACAGAATCATTCAATGGTGATGATTCAACAACAGCATTTACTTTAAGTTCATCACAAACTACAGCATCATGTATTGTAAGTATTAACGGTATTGTTCAGTTGCCAACATCTGCTTATGGTGTGTCAGGTACTACATTGACATTCACAGAAGCACCAGCAACTGGTGACGTAATTGAAGTTCGTCAGTTAACAACTACAACAACTGTTACACAGTTAGCAGATAGCAACTCAAGTATTAGTGTTAGTGCTAGTGACGGTGTTGATATCGTTGTTGACCAAACAGGCGTTACAGTTGGTACATCAGCAACTACAGTTGACTCATTTGCAACATCAGCATACAGAATGGCAAAATATGTCTTAATGGCAGAAAATGCCGCTGGTGATGATTGGGAAGCCGCTGAAGCGATCGTAGTACACGATGGCACAACAGCGACATTAACTGTGTATGGTGTAACGGCAACAGGTGCTGACAGTTGGACATACTCTGCAACAATTAGTGGTGGCAATGTATTATTACAGGCTACTGCTGGTGAAGCAAGTACAACAGTTAAGTTCCAACCAACTTACATTAGAGCATAATAACTAACTTATAAGGAAAACGATAATGTTAGCAGTAGAAAAACTATACAGAAGCAACTACGTTGAAGAAGACGTAGTTGTGGAAGGAGCACTTGTAGGACAGAAATGGACGTTTACGTCAGAGACTGTTTCTAACCAAGTGACTAACAATCAGATTTCCAATAAGGCAGTTGTTATAGGTAACGGTTTATCTAGAAACGATGTAGATCTTGAAAAACTCATAGGCCACCACAGTGGCCTATTGGGTGCTGACACATTACAGACTTATGCTTGTAATGCGGCATTTAGAGATTTAAATCCAGACTTCTTAATCGTTACATCACCAGTAATATGTAAAGAACTTGCGAACCACTCATATAGAGAATCTCATGTTGTTTATACAGATCATCAGTGTATGAAGGCTCATCCGAATAAGTTTTATCTTATTCCACATAACCTTTATTCAGATGCAGGAACTATTGCATTAAGAACTGCATGTTTTGATGGACACAGAAAAGTCTATATGGTAGGTATGGAAGGTCATGACAAATCAGGTTACAATTATAATGTCTATGCAGGTACTAACGGATACGAAGGTGTTCATAGAACCAAAGACCAAGTAATTGATTCTAACCAATGGGCTCGTGACAAAGCACAAGTTATGAAAGCATATGACAATGTAGAATTTTTCTGGGTAACCAGTACTGGTAATTATAATGTACATCCTAGTTGGAAAGAATTACCAAACTTTAGTCAAGTTAAAGTTAGAGATTTTGTTTTAAATAACGATCTATAATTTTTAAGATTAAAAAGATAAAAGCACCTCCGGGTGCTTTTATTTTGACTATAAAACCGCTTCTAGAGTTTTAATTTTTTGTGCGATTGCATCAAATTTAATTGTGCGATAAACACCTGGGTGCAATGGTTTAGGGTGATCTTCTAGTTTAACCCAGCAGTATCCGCGATGTTCATTGTTTAGTTCAGGAACAAATTCTGTATCAACTGGTGTGATAAATGTATGGTAAACAAAGTTTCCGTTCTCACTGGTAAACTTTTCTACAGGAATTAGTCTAGCATCGTGAATAGTACCACCTAGTTCTTCTTGAATTTCACGCATAAGACTTTCAGTGATTGATTCATTGGATTCTACTTTGCCGCCAGGCAAACCCCAACTACCTTCAAATTTATGCGAATTTCTTAGAACAAATAGATATCTTTTGGTTTCTGTGCAGTAGATGAAAGCACCAACGTTAACTAAAGGACCAGTGTCCATACGCCGTTCTTGTACTCTCCCTCGTAACTCTTGACCCATTGACTTCCTGTCCACTTATATTGAACTCCAGTTGTTAGATTAGTAGTATATTGTACACTCTTTTCATTCTTACTGTCAAATGTAACCACCCACTCTGTTCCAGTCCACTCAATGATATCATAGGCATTGGCTACAATATTTTCACCACCAGTGCCTTGCCATACTTCAGGACCATAGCCTGCTGAGTTATCAAAATCACCAATTGCGTTTAACAATAAAAATCTTGTGCCAGCAGTTTTAGCCGCTACCTTATCTGGTGTAGTAGACGCAGTTGGATCTATAATAGAATTTACAGAAGGTACAGTGTTTACTGGTAGTGTGTCTATATCAGCAGTAAACAACATTATATATGGGTCGCTAGGATGATATGCCACAGTACCCACTACTTCGTTGCCGTCGTCCATTTCTAACCTAATCTGACTAAATCCATTAGTTAATTCACCATATACGTTGATCAGATCCTTCCAATTTTCTTTTCCACCTACTTTAGTCTGTGGTAAGGCTGTTGGATCTCTTGGGTCCACAAACTCTTCTACACGTAACAACTGTAATTGATTACCTAACAGAGTAACACCATAGTCCATTGGTGTAAAGTACCGTCTATCACCTAACAATTTAGTCCCGTCTGCTATTGATAAATCTAAATCACCAGTACCGTCATATATACTAGAAATAATTTTATGTATGACTCCAAGTTTTTTAACTTTTGCTGGAGATGATATCCAAATTGGTAAATCAAATGTTAGAGTAGCAACGTCAATTGGGTTTTCTGTGCCAATTGGTACTGAACGTGATGACCAGTTAACACCTGTTAAGAATACTGCACTTAAACTAGACCAATCAATGTAGTTGTCTGTTGATTGTATTTCTAATGCAGGGTTAAACAGAGTACCTATTTGTTCAATTAACTGTAATTTTTGTTCTGTGTTTGATGTCCATATATCTACTTTAAGTTCTAGTCTATATGGTACAGGCATATGACGTTCAACAGTAAACGCATCGCCCTGTCTATTCTCATAACTTTCTGTATCTTCGTTGTAGTACTTTTGTCTGATGTGCATTTTACCTATAAAGTTAGGTTCTTGCACACGCTCTCTATCATAGTTTAAAGCACTGACATAGACAGCCATTGCAGGTACACTTTGCATAGCACTTTCACTGTTGTCACGTAAAATATTAGCAACCATACGACTACTGTCACCGTAGAATACAGGAACCTGTTGTAGAGTAGTATTACCTGTACGGTCTTTACCAAACTCAACTTGAAAGTTACTTATCATACGAATAAACTGTACAATAAATCGTCTTATCTGTCCATCATAGAAAAACTGTTGTGCCATATTAATCTGCCGTTGGTTTCAATGCTTGACTTAATCCTACACGTTCTGGATCTGTATTTTCAAATATTGCATATTCTACTACATCACCACTGACAATACTTACATTACTTGTGATAGTAATCGCAGTATTACCACTGCTGTTACTCATAGTATTGTCAACTTTAAAGCCGTTTAACTGTGTTCTTACACCATTTGTACTAACATAAGCAATTGAAGTTTCAATTAACTTACTACTCATACTAAATGATGTTGTTATAGTGTTACCAGGAATCACATAAGGATCTGCGGCTCTTATAGCATCATATCCAATACGTCCTGACATGTATTTTTCTGTATTATTAACGAATCCACTTCGTTGTGTCTGGTTATCACTACCTGGTGTTAATGAAGTTCTCACATCATCCTCAACTTTTGTCCATCGTTTACCATCATATCTAAATAGTCTGTTTGGTAAGTAATCTAATCTTAAGAAATATGTTCCTGCTTGTGGTGAACTTGGAAAACTTAGTCCTGTCTGCACAGCAAAACCATTTGGCGGTAGTGCATCACCTGTTAAGTATCCTGATACTTTAAGACTTGGTGTTGTTGCAGAATCACTAGCATCTGGAGACCCATCATTGTCACTAGCATCTGGAGATCCATCACTGTCACTGGCATCTACATTATTAATGTGTCCAGGATACCCTGTGTCTAATTCAGGTTGTACCCAAATACTGGTAGTGTCATAGCCTGATTCAGGAACATCATTTTCTGCTTGTTCAATGACTTTTTCGTTAATATCTTGATATTTGTCAAATGTACTAAGCAGTTCACCTAGTGTACTGTTAGTGTTTTCGCCTGCTTTAATATTATCAAGTATATCTTTGTATTCTTGTGAGTCAACCAATGGTTGTACTTTAATACGCCATAAGTGCCCATACCAAGTTGGAGCAAATCCTTCTGCGGCTCTGGTAGCATCTTGAACTACATAGTAACGTTTAAGTGCGGCTGGTACAATATCATCAGGATCTAACGGATAAAAGTCTTTAAGATGTGGTAACTCAATAACATCACCTACCATAACTTTACGACCCAATGTTTCTACCATGTCATTCATGTGTAAAACAATAAACAGAGTATCACTGGTTAAGAATAAACCAAACTGTGTTAGATCAAAATCGTTGTCATTGATACGATATATACCACGCATTTGATAAACACTGTCATCATACTTGCGATCTCTATTTTCCAAGAACAATAAGTCTTGAATGTTCTTTTCACTTTGGTTTAGATACTTAGGTTGTGTAGCATCTGTTGATGTGCCTTGATCAATAGGACCAAGATATTTGTGAACATTAATGTCTGTACCGCCAATGGTAAACATTTCTGACATTCTACGGTCAAAAAATTTGTAGTCATTTCCGTGATTTGGGCGCCAAAGGCTTAATCGTGGCATTAGTGTTATCCGTTATATTATCATAGTATTTATCGTTATTGACACTCTAGGTAATTGAATGTTATAATTAGTATTATGCAAATAGAAACTAGTTTAGACTGGCAAACAGTATATCCCAAACTTATTAAGTTAGCAGAAGGTACTGGAGAACATCAGAAAGATATGAAAAAGATTGTGAAAAATCTTGAAACAATGGTAACTGAACTAAGTATTGAAGAAGTAGAATGCAGACGTAAACAACAACAGACAAAGAAACATAAAGAAATAGTAACTAGAATCAACGAAGAAATAGTTAATTATGAACAAATGATTACATTTGGTACATTATTAAATGGTTGACAGTATTGCATACGTCAACTATAATATGTTAAATGACTATTGAATTATTAGGAAATAAAATGGCAATTAAAGTATCCAAGAAAAAAGGCGGAGTAAAAATCGTCACAGACAGAACTGGTAAACAGTACGAACCTAAATGGGAAGAAGCAGACTCTTGGTCTGGCGAGTATTTTAATGCCTATAAGCATTCTGCGTTAAATTATTATAGAATGGAATCTAAGAGTGCTAACAGTAAAAAATGGGTTATTGCCTGGGTAAATCACAGTGATCAATGGAAAAAGCATAGTAAACTAATTAGTAAAAATTCAGATAGTCAATTTTCATTAACCTTAGGTGCTATCTGTAGAATGTTAAGTTTAGGCATGCCAGCAGAGCATAAAGCATATAAAGAATATTGGGAAAGTTTACCTGGTACATCTGGTGAAGCAAAAAATCCTTTAGATTTTATTAATAGAAAATTAGAAGAATTGTTACTAGCATCTGAAGATGTATTTGAAGAAATTAAAAAAGATAAAAAAGAAAAAACACAGCAACCAACTATTCAAGATCGCATGAATGAAATTGCCAACAAACATATTTTACATTTTGAATTGTTTGAAGATCGTTTAATAGATGGCGAAACAGTAAACGACCCTAAAGCATTTGATTATCTTAAAACAGAGAATTGTCCTCAAGCACTAATTAAAAAAATTAGAGCATTCTTTGAACCGCATAGGCAAGAACTAATAGAAGCCAAAGCAGGACAAGATGAGCAACTAAAAGAAGCATATAGTCACTACAAAGCGGCGGATTATAAACGATTTGAAACGTTTTATAGCAAATTATTTGCTGATTTAGACAGTTACGAACAAGTTAAGAAAGCAACTAAAAAAGCCAGAGTACGTAAAGCACCTTCAAAAGAAAAACTAGTTGCTAAGATGAAGTATCTCAAAGAAGACAGTAAGTCCAAACTAGTCAGCGTTAATCCAGTAGACATTTTAACAGCAGAGCAGTTATGGGTGTACAATGTTAAAACACGTAAACTAGGTCGCTATGTTGCTGACCCACATCAAACAACGTTAAGTGTTAAAGGTACAAGTATCATAGGATACGATGAAAATCAAAGTGTACAAAAAACTCTACGTAAACCAGAACAGCAGTTAAAAGACTTTTTAGGTTCTAACAAAGTACAACTGCGTAAGTTTTTAGAAAATATCAAAACAACAGACACTAAACTTACTGGACGTATTAACACTGACACTATATTATTAAAAGTTTTATAGTTCAATTAGCATAAATACTAGAAACAAAGGTATTTAACTAATGGCTACAATTAAACCAAATCTATCAGCAACACTATCTGTAACAACAGACAGCCTATATGACCAACCCACGGGTACTGGCCCAGGTCCTATAGCATTTGATGATAGTGGACTACCTACAGAAATTACTAAGAAAAACGAAATTATTGAATATATTCGTTTAAGACTAGGTGATCAAATTGTTGATGTTGAAGCAGACAAAGAACACTTTGACATGGGTATCAAACAAGCATTTCAGCGTTATAGACAACGCAGTTCAAATGCTGTTGAAGAAAGTTATGCCTTTTTAGACATTTATCCAGAAACTCAAGAATACATACTTCCTACAGAAATCATTGATATTAGAAAAGTATTTAGACGTGGCATTGGTTCAGTGACAGGTACAACTGCTAGTCAGTTTGAACCATTTGCTTCAGGCTACTTAAACACCTATATGCTAGTAGCAGGACGTGTTGGCGGACTTGTAAACTACGAATTGTTTACAGGTTATCAAGAACTTGCTATGCGTATGTTTGGTGGACACATGAATTTTACATGGAACAAGGTTAGTAAAAAACTAACACTGGTTCGTAAGCAACCATGGCAAGGTGAAAACTCAAGCGAAACAGAATCTGTATTGCTATGGACATATAATTATAAACCAAACGTAATGTTATTAAATGACCCTCAGGTATATCCATGGATACAAGACTATGCCTATGCTTTAGTCATGATATCAATTGGTCAAGCACGTGAAAAATTTGCTAGTATTGCTGGTCCACAAGGCGGCACAGCACTCAATGGTACAGCACTAAAAACAGAAGGCTTTACTCTATTAGATAAATTAGATCAAGAAATTTCAACATATATGGATGGTGGTGCACCTTTAACCTGGACTATTGGTTAATCAACTGTTGACTTTCTCGCTGTTTTTCTAATATAATATAATTTGTTCAACGGGAGTTTCAATGTCAAAAATTATAGGTATCTGCGGTTTCATGGGCAGTGGTAAAGACACCATTGCTGATTATCTAGTTAACGTTCACGGATTTAAAAGAGAAAGTTTTGCCAACAGTCTTAAAGATGCTGTTGCGACCACATTCAATTGGGATCGTGAAATGTTAGAAGGACGATCAAAGCAGAGCCGTTTGTGGCGAGAACAAGTAGATGCGTGGTGGGCTAAACGCTTAGATATGCCTAATCTTACTCCTAGGTGGGTACTACAATACTTTGGTACAGAAGTAGTCCGTAACGGATTCCATGATGACATGTGGATTGCGAGTTTAGAAAACAGGCTAGCACAATCAACAGACGACATAGTAATTACAGACTGTCGTTTCCCTAATGAACTAAAAGCAATACGTGCCGCTGGTGGACAATGCGTCAGAGTTAAACGTGGTCCTGAACCAGACTGGTATGATGCGGCTGTACAATACAATAAAGGACCTAAGCGTAACATGACTTGGGCTCTAAGTAGAGGACAACTAGAGAATAAAGGTATACATCCAAGTGAATATTCATGGGTAGGACAAGAGTTTGATTGTATATTTGAAAATGATGATACTCTAGATAGTTTATATACTAAAGTTGAAACATTCTTTGGCTTTACTGATCAGGAACAAGATCTCCTTGTATCCAGCCAAGATTCTGTTTTGAAACCTCAATTTGACAATTAGTACATATAGTTTTTAAATTACTGATACTGTTGTTTTTAAGATTTCCATCTACATAATAAACAGATAACTGTTCCTTATATCTAGCCTTAAATCCACACTTTTCACATACTTCTTTTTTTCTGTATCCAACCCTGAGCCAAGCAGGTTTAAAAGGGCGTTTGTGTTGCCCTTTCCTTATACAACTATCACAATAACTGCGGTATCTACGCTGGCCTTTTACGATATAATTCACCGCGGCAGGCCTGTGTTTACACGCTTTACATAAGGGTCTATTCTGCATTTAAAGTATTTATAATATAATACCTTTCAAAGGGCAGTTAACTAGTGCAATTTTAGACATAATTTATAAATAGTTATAACGCATTAAAATTAAGATGATACACAAAAGGAATAAAGACCATGGCTTTAACATCACCAGGAGTAGAAGTAACCGTAATTGACGAGAGTCAATATACGCCTACCGCAGTTGGTACAGTTGCGTATATCCTACTTGCTACTGCACAAGACAAAACAAACCCAAGCGGTAGTACTGCTAGTGGTACTACAATGACTAATGCTGAAAAATTAGTTACACTTTCAAGTCAACGTGAATTAACAAGTTTATTTGGCACACCAACATTCCAAACTAACGCATCAGGTAATCCAATACATGGTGACGAAAGAAACGAATATGGGTTACACGCGGCTTACAGTGCATTAGGTGTTGCTAACAGAGTTATTGTACAACGTGCTAATATTGACCTAGCACAGTTAGCAGGATCAAGCATTAGACCAACAGGCGAAGCAACAGATGGCGCACACTGGTTAGACTTATCTAGTACTAACTGGGGTGTATATGAGTGGGAAGAGGAAGAAGGCTTCGTACTTAAGACACCAACTATTATTAACAATTCAGACAATGTTTCAGCAGGTGCACCAAAAACATCAGTAGGTTCAGTTGGTAACTATGCAGTTGTAACAACAAGTACAAGTAATCCTATCTACTACAAAAAATATGACAATACATGGGTATTAGTAGGTAGTGAAGATTGGCAATCATCACAAGTAGCACTTAGAGGCACTGCTTCTAATCCTGCAACACTTGCTATTGGACAACTGATGCGTATTAACACAACAAACGTTGTAATGACAGGCACTACAGTAACACAAGCGGCCGCAGATGTTAATGCCGCAAGTATTCAAGGTGTTACAGCAACAGCAAGTGCCGCTGGTCAGTTAGAAATTAGAATTGATGCTACATCAGCAATTTCAGGTAACACATCAGTACCAACAGGTACAGCAATTATTCAAACACCACTAAGTGGAACAGACTGTGCTGAGATTTTAGGCTTATTAGCATCAGGTGAAGTAAGCAAAACAATCAACGCACCAGCAGTACACTATGGTGGCTATACTAATCCGCCTGCTTGGAAGTCAACAGACACAACACCAAGACCAGATGGCAGTGTATGGTTAAAAACAACTACAAAAGGCAATGGTGCTAATCACGGTATTAAAAAATACAGTTCAGCAACAGGTACATGGAACTTATTAACTGCTCCATTGTATGCTAGTGACTCAGCCGCAATTGGTGCATTAGATCCAACAGGTGGCGGTACACAAATTGCACAAGGTACTGTGTATGTTAAGTATGACGTTACACAAGACGGTGATGACTTACCACAATTAACATTTAAACCATATGTTAAAAACGTTGTAGGCGCATTAAAAATTACAGGTACTGTACCTAGTTCACCATTAACATTTGTAACAAATGATACATTCACAATGACAGTAAGTGTTCCTGGTTCAGCAGATACATCAGCAACAATAACACTAACAGGCACAACTTCAGCAGATTTTGTTGAAGCAGTTCAAACAGCAAGTCTGCAAAATATTGCGGCCGCTATTGAATCAAGTGGTGCTATTAGTATTAGTCACTTAGCAGGTGGTACAATTCAGTTTGACGTTGGTACAGGTACTCCATTAGCAACTGCTGGTTTAACAACAGCAACTAATGTACAATCACTCATTACAAACGTAAGATGGTTAGCAAGTCCATTTGGTGCATTAACTTATGTTCCAGATACAACTGCACCGTTTAGCGATCCAGCAAAAGGCCAATTATGGTACTACAATGATGCAACAGAAGTTGATATCATGGTACATGATGGTTCAGGTTGGAAAGGTTACAAAAACGTAACTAACGATGCACGTGGTATGAACTTATCATTAACTGATCCAAACGGTCCTATTATTTCAGCAAGTGAACCTGTTCAACAGTCAGATGGCACAGCACTTGTACAAGGTGACTTATGGATTGATTCAGGTGAGTTGTTAAACTATCCAAAAATTTATCGCTACACAACAGCATTTGGCGGTGCAAGTTCAAGTTGGGTATTGATTGACAATACAGACCAACTTAGTTCAGATGGTATTCTGTTTGCAGATGCACGTTGGGCAACTAACGGTACAACAGATCCAGTAACTGACGCTTTCCCAGCAATTACTGATTTAGATGATAGTGATTATATTGATCAAGATTGTCCAGACTATCAACTATATCCAAGAGGTGTATTGTTATGGAACACACGTCGTTCAGGTTATAACGTAAAACGTTTTGAACCTACATGGCACGCTGATGCTACTAACCCTCCAACACAACTTGGTGCTTGGGTTTCACAAAGTGGCTTAGATGCAGACGGTGTACCATATATGGGTCCAAGAGCACAACGTAACACAGTTGTTGAAGCACTTAAATCTGCTGTTGCATCAAGTACAGATTTGCGTGAAGAACAAGTTGAATTTAACTTAATGGCATGTCCTGGTTATCCAGAACTAATGCAAAACATGATTACTTTAAATAATGATCGTAAAAATACAGCGTTCATTATTGGTGATTCACCAGTACAGCAATCATCAAGTTCAACTTCATTAACAGCATGGGCTCAAAACACAGCACTTGCTACTGACAACAGTTTAGATGGACTTGTAAGTTACAGTGAATACCTAGGTGTTTACTATCCAGCAGGTTTATCAACAAGTTTAGCAGGTGACACAGTTGTAGTTCCAAGTTCACATATGATGTTAAGAACTTACATTAGAAGTGACAACGTATCGTTCCCATGGTTTGCACCAGCAGGTGTAAGACGTGGTGTTATTGATAACGCTACTGCAATTGGTTGGGTTGATGAAAATGACGCTTCAACATTTAAGAGTATTGGTGTAACTAACTCATTACGTGATATCTTGTATGAGAACAAGGTTAACCCAATTACAGTTTTACCAGGCTCAGGTATTGTTGCTTATGGTCAAAAGACTAGAGCAAGCCAAACATCAGCAATGGATCGTGTTAACGTGGCACGTTTAGTTGCTTACTTGAGATTGGTACTTGATAAAGTTGCAAGACCATTTATATTTGAACCAAATGATACAATTACTCGTAACCAAGTAAAACAAGCATTTGAACAAGTATTAAATGACATTCTTGCTAAACGTGGTATCACTGACTATCTAGTTGTTTGTGATGAAACAAACAACACTTCAGATCGTATTGCTAGAAACGAACTTTATGTAGATATTGCTATTGAACCAACAAGAGCAATTGAGTTTGTTTATATTCCAGTACGTTTGAAAAACCCAGGTGATATAGCGGCAGGTAATTAATAAAGTACGTATATAATTGGGAGAAGAAATTCTCCCAATGGCGTACCAAAAATAGGTAAATACTATAAAGTATAAAGGATTAATAAAATGGCTGTTTCATCATTAAACAAATTTACGGTACCGTTAAGTACAAACCAAAGTGCTAGTTCACAAGGTTTGTTAATGCCAAAATTAAAGTTTCGCTTTCGTGTTACTTTAGAAAACTTTGGTATTAGTCAACCAACAACGGAAATGACCAAGCAAGTTATGGACTTTACTCGTCCACAGGTTGCTTTTAACCAAATTGAAATACCTATTTACAACAGTCGTGTTTACCTAGCAGGTCGTCCAGAATGGCAAGCATCAACAATCCAGTTCCGTGATGACGCAGGTGGTCAAGTTGCTAAACTTGTTGGTGAGCAAGTTCAGAAACAGTTTGACTTCATGGAGCAAAGTGGTGCGGCGGCAGGTATTGATTATAAATTCATTACACGTTGCGAAATCTTAGATGGTGGTAACGGTGCTAACGAAGCAACAGTATTAGAAACTTGGGAAATGTACGGTTGCTACTTACAAGACATTAACTACAATAACGTTGATTATAGTACTAATGATCCTGTAACAATCACAGCACAAATTAGATACGACAACGCTGTACAAACACCAATTGGTACTGGTTTAGGTACATCAGTAGGTGAAGCGTTAGTTAGATCAGTAGCAGGTGTAGGTGCTATTACTGGCTAATTAACAACAGTAATTTAAAAAAGCCTGGCTTAAACCCCAGGCTTTTTTTATGGATAAATACTTAAAACGGATATTTAATTATATGGCAGGCTTATTTTCTAACTTTTTTCAACAAGCATTAACAGGTCCTAACCTACGTGACTATCGCCATGGCCAACGTACCTTTGTTGACAGTTTATATAGATTAAGTCCAAAGTATACACATTTATTTCATGTGTACTTTGATCTAAATCCTAGTGTGGCTTCAGTAACACAGAATGAGCAAATTGAAATAGGTATGATGGCTAAAACAGCAGACTTACCTAAATTCAGTATTACACAAAAAACATATAATGCCTACAATAGAAAAAACATAGCACAAGATAAAATTAACTATGATCCTGTAAGATTTACCTTACACGACGATTCAGCAGATGTTGTTAGAAACTTTTGGTATGACTACTATTCATACTACTATAGAGATGCAGACTATTCAGAAGAAATGTATAGAATGCAACACAAATATAGTCTAAGACAACAAAAGGGATGGGGTTTTTCTCCTAAGGCTGATAGTCCTTATCTGACAGCAATTAGAATTTATAGTTTACATCAGAAACAATTTAGTGCTTATAACTTGATTAATCCTATCATTACTGATTTTGCTCATGGCCAACATCAGCAAGGATCTAATGATGTAATGCAACATGAAATGACCATAGCCTATGAAGCAGTTCAATATGCGTACGGCACTGTAAGTAACGGCACAGTCCAAGGCTTTAATGTTATGCACTATGATAACACACCAAGTCCTTTAAGTTCACTAGGTGGCGGAACAAGAAGTATTTTAGGTCCAGGTGGCTTAGTTGATACAATTGGTGGCACACTGACTAATCTTAACCAAGGCAATTATCTAGGTGCGGCCTTTACAGCACTAAGAGGTGCTCAAACTTGGAAAGGTGCTGACCTTAAAGAAATAGCAACTGGCGAAGCACTTCAAGTTGGTCAAAACATACTTAGAGGATCAAATCCTACTAGTCAATTCTTTGTTCCAACTGCTAGTTCTGTGAACGCATCACAATCAAGAGCAATACCTAGACAAGGTGGCGGACAATCAAATCAAAATGGTATTCCAAACATGGGATCAAGTTTATCAAGTTTAACGAATTTGTTTAGATAGAGAATAATATGGCAGACGTTACTACAACAGGAAATTTACCTCAAGAACAAATAGATGAAACCTCCTCGTTCTTTAATAACTATTTTAGAGACCCAATAAGTGCCTCTCAGTTTACCAATGATGCTGTAGTAGGCTTTTTTGAAAATTATACTAAAAATAAAGATACTGCTAAAGTACTTGCGGCCGCAATATTACGGACAGCAGATGCACAAGGAATAGATCCAATGACGTTGGTACAAGAGTTCCAACAGTTGCAAGGACAAGAACTCAACGCTTACTTAACTTTTATTTTAAATCTTAATAGAATAGGCACAAGTCTATTAGGTATTTCAAACAATCCACAGCAGAGTCAATACATAATCCGTTCAATACTTCCTTAATGTCATGGCCAAATACGCACAAGGAAAATATCAAGTAAAAAATCTAGACAAGTTTGTAGGTAAACGACTACCTACATATCGTTCAAGTTGGGAGTTTGCTTTCTGTAATTTCTGTGATAACAATCCAAGTGTTATACAATGGTCAAGTGAAGGACTAAAAATACCTTATAAGAATCCAGTAACTGGTAAACAAACAGTATATGTACCAGACTTCCTAATAATGTATCAAGACAAAAATGAAAGAAAGCATACAGAACTGATTGAAATTAAACCAAGCACACAGGTCACAATGGAAACAGCACGATCAGTTAAAGACAAGTATGCTGTTGCTATTAATTTTGCTAAATGGGCCGCGGCTGATGCCTGGTGTAAAGCAAATGGAATTACATTCAGAGTAGTCACTGAATTTGATATCTTTAAAAATACTAAGCGGTAAGATATAAGCGGTAAATAATTTACTATGACAAAAAAACTAGAAGAATTATTTAATTTGCCTGATGCAGAGGAAAATACGGAAAACAATGACACCGAAAGTACTGCTAAGGCAACTACATCTATAGAAGAAAATCGTGCATTAATTCAAGAAGTTGATGCCGCCATTGATAAGATTGATGCCGCCTTACCAGGTGTTAGAGATTTAGATTCAAGTGACCAAGAACTTGATGAATTAAGTGCGTTAGCAAAAGAAAAGTTTCAGGATCTGATTGATCTAGGTATGAATGTAGAAGCACGTTATAGTGGACATATCTTAGCAACAGCAGGAACCTTGCTAGGACATGCTATCACAGCAAAAGAAGCAAAACTTAAAAAGAAATTACAAATGGTTGATCTACAACTTAAAAAAGCAAGACTAGATCATCAAACAAAACAGTCTGATGGTGAAAAACTAATTGATGCTGAAGATGGCCAAGGAGTAATACTTGATCGTAATGAGTTATTGAAGCAGATTCTAGGTAATAAAGACAAGTAAAAAACCTAGTTTTAGCATAAATAACAATAAGGAACAAAAATATGAAAACATTTATAGAATATTTACAAGAAAGTCAAAAAACTTACGAATGGAAAATTAAGATTGCCAACAGTGATCCAAATGAATGTATGGATTGCCTAGAAGCATGTCTTGAAGGTTATCATTTAGACAGTATTACAAAACCTAAATCATTACCAATTACAGAAAGTCACATTGATTTTCCAAGTATGAAATCACCTGAAGTGTGGGTACTAGAGGCTGTGTTAAAATATCCTGTAATGGCTGATCAACTTAGAGCACTTATTGCTGAAAGAACAGACATTCCACAAAGTAACATAGTAGTTACTCCACAAAATCATCCAGAAGAACTTTGGAGAAACGGTGAAGGCGAACTTAAAGAATACAAACAAGGTGAAGCAGTACTAGACAAAGAATATGATGCATCTACTAAAGAACAACAAGACGCTAGTAAAGCCTATGCAGAGCGTACTCCTTTATTAAAAGAACTTTCAACTCCTAAAGTTGAAGCAGAAGGAAAAGACGACACTCCAGAAGGCAATGCTGGTAAAACATTAAATGACGTACCTGAAGGAACAGACAGTCCAGTAGGTAGTAAACAAAACGCTATTCCAAAAGCAAAATAAGGATCCTCGCAATGAGTAACAACATTTATGATATTATGGCTAAATTAAACAGTTTAACTACTGAGCCAAAACAAAAAGAAACGCAAGAAGAAACTGTATATGAAAATGTAGAGCCACGTGGCAGTATCATTGAAGCAGTTAAATCTCTTGCTAAAAAATATGAAGATTTTGTTACTGATGAAAACCAACAGTTAGACGAAAGACAATTTAGTGATAAGAAAACTTTTGACCAACTTGCGGAGCCGGGCGATACTTATAAAACTGCGGATGGCGGTACAGTCACAAAGACTGAAAAAGGTATCAAACACTCAGCACCAAGCGGTAAGTATGGTGCAGGCCCGGAAGACGACAAAGATGAACTTGACGAGAACACGTCTGAAAATACATTAGAGGAAAACAAGGAACTTCGTAACCATCCAATATACACTAAAGAAGAAGCCTGGGATCACTATCAGAAAGAACTAGCAGAACAAGAAACAGAAGAAACAGTTGACATTGAAGATGAACTCAATGAAATTAGTCGTCTAGCAGGTCTAGCAGAGAAAGTTGGTGGCAACAAATCACATGACTTTGTTGATGATGTAACACATAAAAAAGACAAAGAAGACTGTGATGAAGGATTTGACCCAGAATCATATGACAAAGAAATTGAATATGAATTTACTGGTGACGACGGTGAACCAGGATATGGACATGTACAATGTCATGTTAACGTAGTTGATGGTCGTCCAGTAGTAGATCCTACATCATTGAAAGCAACATGCAATGGTGATGGTAACAACAAACTAACAGATGAATGGTGCTCAGAAATGGTTGCTCCAGGTGGCTCAGAACATGAAGAAGCACTTAAAGCATGTCAAGAAGAATGCGATGACGAATGGGAATCAAGAGATGTTGACATACCAATGGACGAAGAACAATTAGAAGAAGGTCCTACACGTAAAGATTTCCAAATGGTAGCAGACTTACTTAAAAATATTGAAGACGAAGATAAGAAAGTAGAACTAGCAAATCATCATGCAGATATGTTTGCTAAACAAAATCCAAGATTTGATAAAGCAAGATTCTTATCAGCAGTTGGCTTAAATGAAGAACAAGTAGCAGAAGCATGTGGTGGCAAATATAAAAAAATGTCTGAAGATGATGTAGAAGAAGGCAACGAATTTTCAGGTGCTCTAGCACAGGCTAAGAAAGACGGTAAAAAAGAATTTGAAGTAGACGGTAAAACTTATAAGGTAGAAGAAAGCATGAACGAAGACATTAATGTTAGCATTAACGCTAGTGGCGAAGAAGATGCACTAAAACTTATGATGAAATTGGCTGGAGTACAAGCAGTAGCAGTACAACAAGAAGAAGCAATTGAAGAAGAACGTGATATTGAGTATGACAATACTCCAGAAGAACAAGTGGCACCAGTAAGTGCCGCAGTCCCAAGTGGCACTGATTATCATAAGTCTAAAAAGCAAGATCCTGCAACTGCAAACAAAGCGGCTAATCCTTTAGCAGAAGATGAAGAAGAAAACTTAGAAGAAGGCCTTTGGACGGCTTATCAAGACATGATTGCAGAAATTAAAAAAGATGAAAACGCTTAAAGATCACTTAAACAAACTACAAGAAAGCACCAACTCTGATGTTGGTGTTTCTTTATCAAATCAACCAGTAGAAGAAGGCTTAGAAGACGTTAAACCAAAAGACGAAGAAGCACGTCAAATCCTTAACATGCTGAGAGTATTCTTTGATGATCGAGAAGGTTATCAAGACGCAGTAGCACTTGACGCTGTAGACTATCTACATAAAAAAGGCCTATTAAAAGATTTTACTAACTCATTACCATACTTTGATGAAGACTATGAAGAGTTTTTAGATTCGTATCCTAAAGACTGGTTAGAAAAACGCTTTGGTATAACAGAAGATTCAGTCAATGAAGGCTATAAAGGATGGACATACTCATCATACGAAGAAGATTATGATGACGTAGTAAAACTATCACACGTTGCTACTAAAGACGGTAAAGAAGTATCAATGGATTGGTCACCATACAACAAACCAACTGACGAAGAGTTTAAGTTATGGGTTGATTTAGGTATGCCAACACGTAAAGCAGTTGATGGAATTGGCCCACTAGATAAAGATGATTTACTAGCCTTAGCAAAAACTAAACAAGGCACACATGATTTACTAAAAAGAGAACTTGACGAAATTAAACGTTTAAGTGGTTTACCTATCAATGAAGATAAACAAGAC
>Ga0255752_10002789_pt1 | contig 18759 bp, 17 predicted proteins | sample 011ome_25_FD_179952 | JGI IMG/M metagenome (GOLD analysis project Ga0255752, IMG submission 179952) | Coastal salt marsh microbial communities from the Groves Creek Marsh, Skidaway Island, Georgia - 011512CT metaG (version 2) | ecosystem: Environmental > Aquatic > Marine > Intertidal zone >... | reverse complement strand
CCAAGAAAAATTATCAAGTGTTAAATTACAGTCATCCTCATCCAGCAGGAGATGGTGCCTACTACATAGCTAATATGAAAGGTCGTGATCACAAGCTGTGGCTATGTGGGGTTACTGAATTCGTCTTTGGTTTTATGCCTGAGGAGGTTTGGTATAGGAAGTACAAAAAGAACTAATTTTTAGTGGCGGGACTCATGTCCCGCCGGAAGGAAAGCTGAAAAAGTATGAGATACGGATGTGCAGTTACTCGAATGAGAAAAACGAAGAAAATTCGCGAAGCCTTGAAGCTTAAAGGATTGTCGGATAAACAGGTTAAATACGCAAAGGTGTGGCGATTTAGCAATAAAGTCTATACTGAAAAGCAGCTCGAAGGTTTTAAGGCTCAGGCAAAGTTGCCTAAAGACGATCGTGACTATAAGTTGCTTTTTGAGGAATACGGCATAAGTAAGAGTTCTATGAAATATTATGCACCTAACTATACGGATAGACTTATGTGTGACAATAAAATAGACGCTGTTCTAGCGAGAGAGGCCGAGGTTCATAGATTGCTTGGAAAACAATCTGGTTCAGTTACTATCCAGAAACTTGAAAGGAATCATTGTGTTTATGCCTTTCGCTTATCTGAAGGGATTATGAATGAACCCAAGTTTCGCGAAGCGAATCCAGATTTGAAGAAGGTGGATGAACTAGTATACATCGGTATGACTTCGAAAACTAGGAAAGAAAGATATGCTCAACATATAGAGGCACCTGAAGATGGAAGAGACTTAGGAGCCAGATTTATGCGTAAGTATGGATGTGACTCTTTTGTAAATGCTGATGCTACCATTGAACTATTTAAGAACCGTCAATATCCACATGATAAACTCACATACGGAGAGGCATTGAATACTGAGCGATATTATGGTGAGAATTTAAAGTCCAGCAGCTGTGGGACTTGGTGGAATTAGAAGGTTTAACACATAATTCTGCGCTATTATTTAAATAGTCTATCGCAGTGTTGATGCCCGAATATATTTTGTGCTTCTTGTCTGCACACTAATTGTGAATAATTGTAACTTATCCACTATTAGATATGCCAACAACCAAAAAACCACTTAAGCGCTACAGCATCCTTGATCGCTGCTTTTCAAACACAGGACGTAATTACACGTTTGAGGGTTTGAAGGAAGCTGTGAATGAGTGGATGTTGGATAAAGATCCACAGTCGAAAGGGATCAGTACCAGGCAGCTGCGAGATGATATTTCGTTTATGCGTAGTTCGGACGGTTGGGAGGCACCAATTGTAACTGTTCCAGGTGTAGGTAAGCAGAGATATTATCTATACGAAGACCCCAAATTTTCCATTACTAAACGACCGGTTAACGAAACTCAAGTTGAGGAGTTGAAGATGCTCCTTGATGCCCTTGATGCATTTGAAGGACTTCCGCAGTTTGAGGGAGTTGAGGATCTGATAGTTAAGCTCCAGAGTGATTTGGACATGGCCAGCAATTCCCAACAAAGAAAAATTATTGATTGGGGAGGCAACCCATATTACAAGGGTAAAGAATACTTAGGGCCTCTATACAGGGCGGTAAGTGAACGCAAGCAGATTAAAATGACTTACTCGCCTTTTGGTAAGGAGTCTAGAACGTTTGTAACCAACCCAGTATACCTTAAGCAATACAACAACAGGTGGTTTGTGGTGGCACTATTAGAAAAAGACGGGTTTGTCTTCGTGAATGCATTCGACCGCATAGACAACCTTGTTGTTTTAGATACAGATATACCCGAAGACATCACCTTTGATGCAGAGGAATACTTTGATCCGATTGTAGGCGTAAGCCGCCCAATGGACGAAGATATAGAAGAAATAGAAATACAATTAACTCCTGAGTCTTACCCTTATGTGAAAACCAAACCTATTCACCACAGTCAAAAGAACTACGATGATGAGTGTAAGGTGAAGATTAGGGTGATTAGGAACAAGGAGTTGGAGATGAAACTAAAATCAATATTGTAGATGGCTGATTCTTATGAAGAACTGAAGATAGACCTTCAGGAAGAAATAGACTTGAGAAACGAGGCTCATGGCGAGAGCTCAAATATGTCTTTATTTGGGGTGTATCTCGATATGCTTTCCAATTCGGGGCAAATCTCTGATGATGATCTAACCATTATAGATTCTCGAAACCTTGGTATTCATTACGCTGCATTTGCAAGGGACCTTGAGAGATCAGAAATCCATCTTTTTTTTACAGATTACAATTCTAGCTCTGACGTTGAAAAGATTTATAAGAATGACTTAGTTGAAGTAAGTGAAAGCGTTTTGTCTTCATGTTTGAATCGAAGTCAAGACGATAGGGATTCATTTGATGCTGGAGATCCAATTAGAGAGCTGCTTGATGACTTGAGCGATCGCTTATCTAATTGGTCTCGGTTGGTAGTTTGGATGACTTCTAATAAATTGTTTAGCTCCAGAGATGGGGCAACACTTAATATATCAAAGGGTGGTTTAGATGTGGTTGTTAATTGCGTGGACCTTTCCTATTACAAGTCATTACTTACCGATAGGAAGGTTTCCGAGATTGCAATTTCTACTGAAATTCCTGCCTTAAAGGTACTTCAAAATGATTCATACTCTTCTTACCTATTTTCATTATCGGGATATGAGTTAAGTAGTTACTATGATCAATACGGAAAACGTCTTTTAGAGAGTAACGTAAGAACATTTCTAAGCTTACGTGTAAATACAAATAGGGGTATCTATAATACTATTCATTCAGAGGAAGAAAGGCCATTCTTTTTCGCCTATAATAATGGTTTGACTGCTACAGCAAGTAAAATAGAATTCTCTAATTCTACCATTACAAGTATTAGTGATCTTCAGATTGTAAACGGAGGTCAAACGATGAGTACGATATATAAGGCTTGGAAAGACGGGAAGAATTTAGACGGAGTTTATGTTCAAATCAAGTTGACAGTGCTTCACGACTTAGAGAATAAGGATGTTTTTGTTAGCAGAATATCACGCTTTGCAAATACTCAGAATAAGGTTAGTAATTCTGATTTCTTTAGTAACTCTTATTACCATCGTAGAATGAAGGAGCTTTCCGGACAGATCAGAGTAAGCGTCGATGGACAAATCACCCCTGAGAAATGGTTTTATGAAAGGGTTCGAGGAGAGTATCAGAATGAACAAACATTCTTGACACAAGCCCAGAAAAATAAATTCAAGAAACAATATCCGCAGGCGAAGAGTGTTGATAAGATAGCAATTGCAAAGGCTTATTTAAGTGTGAACGAATTACCGCACCTTGTAAGTAAGGGAGCGCAATTATGCTTCGCTGAATTTGCTAAGAGGGTTGCTGACCTATATGACGAGAAAAGAATTTTAGATGAGAATGATTTCAAGCAAATAATATCTCAGGTCATTTTGTTTAGATGCTTTGAGAAGATTGTAAGTTCTGCTAGTTGGTATACCGGTGGCTATCGTGCTCAAACTGTTGCTTATTCAATTTCATTATTAAGTCACAAATTGAAAATGAATAACATGACTATTAACTGGAATTCAATCTGGAATGGTCAGGTTGTTTCAGAATCACTTTTGAAAGAGCTTTCGAGGTTCGGGAGGGCGGTACATGAAAAGCTAATAAATCCTCCAGCAGGAAATCCAAATATTGGTACATATTCGAAAAAAGAGCCTTGCTGGATAAGAATTCAGACAATTCCTTTAATTCCTGAAAAAGGAATTGTTGGCATAAAGTATATTGATACTAGTCCAAGCCCGGGTGGTGGTGGAAGAGGGCCTGATACAGGCATTGCTGCGCAGATGCGAGTCGTTGAGTTAGCCAGTACAGGTATGCCCAAAAAATTACTCAACTTTTACAATTCACAATATGCACCAGGTATTAGAGATAGGGATAAGGGCGTGCTGTCGTCATGGAGTTTAGGTCGAATCGCTTACCCATCGGAGGCGCAGGCCAAAATTATTATTCAAGCAATAAAAAAGGCCGAGGAGGCAGGGATGTAAATGAGTTTTAAAGATTGTCCACCTGACTTAGGAAATTTCACAAAAAGCCTATTAAACATTGGCTATTCACATTATGTAGCAGTGTTGGATATAATCGATAATTCGATTGCAGCAAACGCTTCAAAAGTTTGGGTCAAATATGAAGATGACTCGATTATAATTTCGGATAATGGAAAGGGAATGACCACCGAAGAGCTTTTCGAAGCAATGAGAATTGCTTCCTCGGATCCTACACAGTTGAGGTCTTCCGATTCAGATTTGGGAAAATTTGGCCTCGGATTAAAGTTAGCTAGTTTCTCTCTTTCTGATACTTTTCAAGTAATTACTAAGACAAAGAATGAGAGCATTGCTTCGCTTCAGTGGGATTTGGAAATTGTTCGTGACAAGAATGCATGGTTAATTGAGGAAATCAATAGTAAATCCTTTCACAGAAAGCTCCAGAGAACCAACGGGACAGATGTGATTATAAAGAAATTGCGTCTTAAGCTAGATGACGAGGATAAAGTGTTAGAAAGACTTCGCACTCATATAGCCGTGGTCTATCACAAAATAACCAACGTAGAGTTCATAGTAGGGGACAAAGAGGTACAGAAAATTGATCCTTTTTTTTCAAAGGATCCGGCCTCGAATTATTCAGACCCGGATTTAATCAATCACAAATCAGTTGAAATAAAGACTCAATCATTTCAAATCCCTCATAGAGATAAACTAAAACTAGCCGATAAAAAGACTTTTGATCGGATCAATGACATTGGCATGAGTGATGGTATTTACCTTTTCAGGAAGAACAGACTTATCGCTTGGTCCGGATGGGAGGGTCTAGGGGTTAATAAAAGGATAGGCGATTTGCAACGATTGGCTATTTACATCGATGGATACGCAGATGAACTCTTTAATATTGAGGTCAAAAAGAGTCAGATTAGTATACTTGATGACAGTCTTAGGAGCAAAATAAGATCTAAAATCAAAATATTCTTTAAATCTGCTAAGCGCCCATATCAAAAACGAGCAGAGCTTTCATTAAAGGATATAAGTGATATATGGAAAAAGGAAAGTGAGAATGGCTCTGTAATATTCACTATCAATCGAGAAAGTGATTTGGTAAAGAAGTTTAATAAAGGCGAATTGAGCGCAAATGACTTCTTGCGCCTATTGGAAGGAACTTTGCCTATTGATAGTCTTATGTACTATTTAAATAACGATAAGCTGGATAAGCAAAAAGATTCTAAGCTAAAGAAAAGCGCGGCAGATATAATGTTTGCTAATGGTTTGTTGACACCCGAACAATACAAGAAATTTATAGGGAAGTATGAAAGATGATATACTTAAAATCGTTACTCAGATAAAAACTTTGTTTCTGGAAAAGGACTCTGTACCTACGATTGATGAATTACGGTCCCGATTTGAAGAAATGAAGAGTGTTCCTCTAAATTTTCTGGCAAGCACTCTAAGTACTTCTGGAGAAGAAATTGATTGGGATCAGGTTTGGTACGAACTTGAGACTCAAATTCAAGTAAAGCATTCCGTAGGTTCTGGTATTGATGATCCAAATGCTAGTTATAATAAACTTTGGTTCTCTGAGTTCAAAAAGGAAAATAAAACACGCTATTACTCGGATCGATTTTTAAGAAAGATTTCTGAAAATCTCTCATCAGAAGTGCTTTATACGCTTCAACAAGACACGGAGCAAATATTAAATCTATTAGGTTCACCTAGTCGTGAAGAAGACCGAGACATTCGAGGTTTAGTTTTTGGTTTTGTTCAAGCTGGCAAAACTTTAAATTATACGAGTGTTTCTAATGCAGCTATGGATGCTGGTTATGATTTAATCGTGATTCTAGCTGGAGCAACAAATATCCTTAGATCTCAAACGCAAGAAAGGATAATTACTGATTTGATTGGATTCAATGCGGGGAAGCGGATTGGCGTTGGTCGAATTGATAATGACCCAGAAAAGCGTCCAATCAGTTTGACAACTGTAGAACAAGATTTTGATAAGAAAATAGCTGCTCAGAACATGGGAAGTGCTACTCTTGATACCGTTAAGGTTCCAGTTATTGCCGTGGTTAAGAAGAATGTAAATGCTTTAAAAAACTTAAACAAATGGCTCGAAAGCCAAAATCCTACCGGAAAGCTTAAGAAATCTATTCTTTTAATTGACGATGAAAGTGATTATGCATCTGTTAATACAAAAGATCAGGATGATCCGACAGCGATCAACAAAAGAATTCGGGAAATGTTAAATCATTTTAATGTTTCCTCTTATTGTGCAATAACGGCCACACCTTTCGCGAATGTATTGATTGATTCTGAAAATCGAAACGATGATGTAGGGTCAGATTTATTTCCAAGATCTTTTATTTGGACGTTAGACAAGCCTTCTACATATATGGGTGTAAAAGAGATTGTGACAGATAGGTTCAAAGATATTACACTTGTTGAAGGGCTAGATGGTCAAGACAAAAATAGTGCTTTAGTAACCTCAATTTTAGGATTTAAGATCAATCACAGAAAGGGTATTTATGATTGTTTTGAAACCTTGCCAATTTTTGTGAATTCTGCTATAGAGGAATTTCTATATAGCGCAACAAAACTGAGATATAAAGAGGCTTTCGAAGGAGATTTGTCAATGATGATAAACTTGTCTAGGTTCACAAAGCATCATCAAGAATTAGCTACATTAACTTATGAAGCAATAGCAAGTTGTAGAAGACAGATTGAAAATAAATCCATAGGCAGTTGTACCAACAAAATTTTAGTTGGTTGTTTGAAGCGTTTTAGACAAGATGATCGGTTTGAAATTTCCGAAGATCAATTTGATTGCCTTTTGGAAGAAGAGATCAAATCGGTAGATGTTATTGATGTTCATTCTGAATCAAAACGGACAATTAGTTTTACCGGGAAAGATTCTATTAGTCACATAGTTGTCGGAGGTCTTTCATTGTCACGCGGTTTCACTGTCGAGGGGCTTATTGTTTCAGTGTTCTTAAGGACTACTAGTACTTATGATGCTCTTATGCAAATGGGACGTTGGTTTGGTCATAAGCAGAAATTCGCGGATTATATATCGTTGTACACAACAGCTCGAATTAGACGTCGATTTGAAAGTATTCAAAGAGCTACGGTCGATTTGATAGATCAACTTCACGATATGCGAGATAAAGGGGCTACTCCTGAAGATTTTGGACTTGCTATTCAACTTGATCCAGAAGTTGCAATGCAGGTTGTTGCGGGAAATAAGAGGAGGGATGCTGATAAATTGACTATTAGCATGAGTATCGAGGGCAAAACATGTGAAACAACCAAGATATTCTTAACTGCAGAAGGTTTGGATTGTGTGAATGAAGCCTTGGTTGAGAATTTTGTAACCGAGGTATTTAAAAATGGTGAGCCCGTTCGAGAAACGCCTGAAATCATTGTTCCTAATAAAAAAGCATATAAGAAGGGCAGGAGAAATGTTCCAAAGGAGATTTTAGTGGATTTTATCCGTGAGTTTGAAATGCCTCATAAAGGCCTTTCAGATTTGACTAGTAAAATGCCTTATAAATTTATCCTTGAGCACCTTAAAGTACATGCAACACATTTTGATTTTCTTCTAGTAGATGGTATTGGAAATAAAACCAAAATTGCTGGTTATGAGCTTCGCGAGACCAAAAGAAAATACCGTCGACAAGAGGGGTATATACAAATAGCGAATAACCAGCTTTCTTCTGGTCCAATATTAGAAAGTACGTTTTTAAAGCAAACCTTTGATTCTCGAGATGAGGCAGCAAAGAGCAGGTCTTTGCTTAATCTCCCACCATTGCTATTGCTATATAAAGTACATGCTAGAAATAAAGATAATGATAGTGAGCAATATGGATCATATTGGGCTTGGTCGCTAATTATCCCAGGCGATCGCTCAAAACAAGAAAAGAAAATGGTGTTTGGGAATTCTGTCTTACTTAGACAACTTTCACAAGAAGAGGGATTCGAGAATGAAAATGAATATTTGAATCAAACAGAACTGAACGAGGAATGATACTAAGGGAAAAGTTTGAAGAGTTAGCAAATGGTAGTCAACTCAGATTAGCCTACAAGCAGCACGAGGTTCGCATATATAAGAATCAAACTAAAGATTTATGTGGTTTGATTTTAAAAGCTGATGACATTGAATTAAAGACAAAAAAATATAAAGGAGTAGTATTATCTGGAGACCCGTCTCAATCTGCTTATATATTGTCTATGACAGAGTTAGATAGCAACCTTATCATCTTTAGTGCTCTGTCAGAATTTGTTCTTGAACGAATTACCAGATTAGACGTATTGAGCTTCGATTCTATTCATGATTTAGTCGAGGAATGGAGATCCTTTATTCAGGGTAGATCGGAAAAGATATCTTCCTCTGTTCAGTTAGGCCTGTTTGGTGAGTTACTGTTCCTTAAAGAGTTGATTTCTGAGAAAACTGATGAGCTTGGAATAATAAGTTGGACTGGTCCCGATAAATCTAAAGTAGACTTCATACCATCAGTTAATCATGCAATTGAAATAAAATCATCAAAAGATCCGCTTGGTAATGAGGTTTCAATTAGTTCGCTTGAACAATTGTCAAGTGATTTTGAATTTCATTATTTAAGACGATATGGTCTAGTAGAGACCCTAGAAGGACAGACGATTAAAGACCTATATTATTCCATTGCTTCTGAACTTGGTGACTTTGAATTGAGAGATTCATTCCGAATTAAAGTCATGGACTATGGGTTCAACCCTTATACTGATTATGAGGATTTATTAAAATTAGAACCTGCTAATATTGTCGATTACAATGTTCAAGATTATAGTTTTCCGAAAATCATTCCTCCTTTGCATGAAAAGGTGGTTAAGCTGCAATACACTATTAATCTTGACACCCAGGTGTCACTGGGTGCAAATGCAATTTGGAATAGTTTAAAGTGACAATTCTGTATATAGCAATCTTTCCTCGAGCAGTTTTCTGAGTTTTTCGCCAGAGCCACCACCGTGCGCACCAAAAACCCAACTTTTTTTATGTTCTTCAGCTCGATACTCAATTGTCATTATGCCTTTAGTTGTTTTTTCTTGATAATGGAAATCGAACTTAACTCTACCTGAAGGTAAAACTCGAACAGTGGAATTATCGAGTATAAGTGAAACTATATCACTTGATGTGAAAACTTGCCAAAGCAATCCATTTCTTGCTATGAATAATTCAGAGTGAAACGCATATTTTGTGAGGAAGTCTTTAGTAAGCACAACATCTTCAATGTTTGATTTTGCTCGGAACTTGACTATTTTACCGCCATCTAGATAGCCTTGAACTTGCTCCTCGATTTCAGGAAGTCGACCTAATCTAAACTGCCAATTTTTTCCAGATTTAATTAATACAGTTCGCTCAGAAGTGGTATTGAATGGTTGCACTAAACCAATTGTTTTACAAAGTGAGCCTTGAATAGTATATTTTCGAAGAAACTCGGTTTTCAGTTGATTACCAGTTAGTCTAATACGTCGCGCGTCATCCGAATGCATTCCGTGTTTCATTGTTGAAAACGTCTTGGTGAGATTTATTGTTGTTGCCAAGGTATGGCTTTAACATTACTTATTTTAAACCCTTAAAATTGGATTCATGAAAAACAAGGAAATACGTGTTTTTGAGGCTTTTGCAGGATTTGGCGGTGCTTCGTTTGGTCTAAGGAAGGCAGGCATAAAGCATCGTGTAGTCATGTATTCAGAGTGGGATAAGTGGGCTCAAGAGCTTTTTGAAGCTAATCATGATTACCCGGTTCCCTTGTTTGCGGATATTGAGACTAATGAGTTTCAGGCAAAAGGGGATATGACGAAAGGAGACTTCTCGAGTATTCCAGAATTTGATTTGTTTACAGGCGGATTTCCATGTCAACCCTTTTCATCAGCAGGTCTGGGCAAAGGAGAATTAGACCCTCGTGGCACTTTGTTTTATTCTATTATTCAAGTATTGAAGTCCTTTAAGACTGGGACTAAGCCAAAATATGTCTTGTTAGAGAATGTGAAAGGAATGACACACAAGAAGCACCTGCCTACATTCAATAAAATTAAGGAAATGTTGAAAGAAGAAGGCTACTTAATTGATCATAAAGTGCTGAATTCAAAGGATTTTGGGGTTCCGCAAAATAGGGAGCGTCTTTGGATTTTTGCTGAGAGAAGCGATTTGTTCCAAAAGCGTCTCCTTAGAAATGGTTATAAATCTTTCTTCGACGTTGTATCAGAGAAATACTCCGTTGATCCGAGTAAACGTAAGCCTTTTCATGATTATTTAGATCCTCAAAATTTAAAAACACCGGTAGCGGAAAAACACTTCTTAAAAGACTATCAGGTAGAAAAGCTATTAGATAAGCATAAAATGCCACTACATGAATTCCTAGAAACGGGACATAAACGGTCATTATGCTTGGATATATACAATAAGAAACTGAAGAAAGATGAAGTTTCAATAACCCTGACTGAGCCTCATCATAATAGTTTAAGAGTAGTTGAGCATTTAGGTGAGCATCCAGAGCATAAATTAACTCCAGGCGAAAAATCACGCAGATATACTGTGCGAAAGTTGACGGTTGAGGAGCACTATCGTTTGATGGGTTTCGCAGATGGCGAATTAAAACAAAATGAACAATCTTACCAGCAGTTATGCAAAAGAGCTGGAAATGGCTGGGATATTAATGTGGCGGCGAAAATATTCCAAGAGATTTTTGAAAATTAATACCTTATAGCTTCAAATCAATAATTATGAAGCTAGACAAGGGATCATTTTCTTTTAACATTGCGATAGATAAACCCGGTAATACTCCGTCATTTGCTACGCCTTTAGGAACCAAGAAAAAATTGGGGTATCCTATTGACAAAGAAGGCGCTATTGAGTTGATTAGGTGGCTCGATGGTTTTGAGGATCGATTTGTTTTTGGGGGATTTGATGAGGAATTTCATGAAATTGTAAAATCCTATCGAGTAGACGCGCTTAAAGTAGATGGTGAAATAGTTAGTGGTAATTTTTTTCTCTTGCTTTTAAATCAAATAAAAGGGCGTCATAAGGGCAGGAAAACTCTAAAGTATTCAAAGGAAACTGGGAATGGTAGAACCGATAATCTAGCTTTTTTTAAAGAAAGCGTTCTTGAAAGCAAGAATGATTCAGTAATGGTTTCAGATTTAGAAATTTCAAATGGTTATTTGAATTTAAAGTCAATTAAGATATCGAATAATTCAGAGGTTTTTAAAAGTACGCTTGCAAGGGATTTTAGTCTTCAATATTCTGCCAGTGGCTCTGGAGTCAGTCTTCGTGCGGATGATATTATTCTAGTGAATGACACTCTCAGGACATTTGCCTTTGAGTTATTCAACTATTTAAATTCTATCGATGAGCTTGAAAGAGTTCGAGCTCTGGTTCTAAAGAGCGAAGGATCAATAAAAGAAGTTACATATAGCGCATACAAACTACCAGAGTATTTTGGTTCAAATACCTTATTTGCGGGTTTTGATCAAAAAATGACAAAACAAGAGTTAACAACTGGTAGATCACAGAGATATAGTCACGTACCTATAGATATTGATTATCTGGCTGAACGCTTTATTTATTTTAATTACCAATGGTCTTTTCCAAGTAATCAAACCAGCGTTACATTCGAAGAATTGAAGACCTTTGTAAATGAAGTGTATCATTTGAAGATCGTGCATCTTGAAAAAGATATATTGAACAAGCGTACATATGCATTAATTAAAAATAATTTGCGTTTTCCTACTCAAGAAAAAACTATAATAATCAGAGAATCTAAGAGTGAAGTTGTTTTTGATGATTCCATATTTGTGGCTGATTCATTAAAATCAGGACTTTATTTTGATCCTACTCTGAATTCTAGGTTTTTAGCCTCTCTTCAAGCCAAACCATTTGTAATCCTCTCGGGATTATCTGGTTCAGGTAAAACTAAATTGGCGGAGAGTTTTGCTATGTATATTTCGGAAAGTGAAGAGCAATGGATGTTGGTGCCTGTTGGTGCCGATTGGACAAACAGAGATTCTCTGTTGGGGTTTGAAAACACTTTAACGAATAGCTATTCGCTTCCACCATACAACGTCCCAAAATTCATTGAAAGGGCAAGTCGCGAAGAAAATAGAGATAAGCCATACTTTCTGATACTAGACGAGATGAACCTTAGTATTGTAGAAAGATATTTTGCAGATTTTCTTAGTGCCATGGAATCTTCGAATAAAGAGATTTCCTTGCATCAAATAGAAAGGAAAGAAAACGAAAAGCAAAAGCTACCGCCAAACAAATTAAAACTACCAACCAACCTATTTATCATAGGTACAGTCAATATTGACGAGAGCACGTACATGTTCAGTCCAAAGGTTCTTGATCGCGCCAATACAATAGAGTTCAGGCTTAAAGAAGCTGATGTGCAAGACTTCCTTAATAAAGATTTGGCCAATTTGAATTTGGATGAGCTTGCTGGTAAAGGCAAGGAAATGGCCGCTTCTTTCTTGACAAATTGTAGGAAAGAGATAGCTGTGGATTTAATTAAGGCTATAGATAACCTCTTGATAGAGACTTTCAAACCCCTGAAAAGAGCTGGCGCTGAATTTGGGTATCGAACCATTTCAGAGATTCGCCAACTTGCCACTCAGCTAAATCAATTTGATATTGATTCAAAAAAGGAAAGAAGCGAAGCCGATAAATTCAAAAAGGAAGAAGCGATTTTTGATATCGCTATTCTTCAAAAGCTTCTTCCAAAACTTCATGGGTCTGTAGGCAAACTTAGGCTTCCACTAACTACGCTCGCCGAACTTTGTTTTGATGAGGGTGAATGGGATAATCAATACTTGGATGCCAATAATACTGATGGAGAGTCGTCTGAACATCTTAGATATCCGCTGTCTTTTGAAAAAATTAAGTCTATGTATGTGCGATTGTCGCAGAATGGCTTTGTAAGCTTCGCTGAGGCTTAAAACCTCAGGCTATGTGCAAGATTATACTTGAGAAGACTTTTATAGAGTTTGTGGTTGAGGGCAGCCATTTAGACATAGATGATGGATGTTTAAATTCTACCGAAGGCGCACGATGGCCTGTTTTGCAAGAAGCAAGTGTTTACGACTACAGTATTAAATACAAGGAGCCGTATCATACAGAGGAGAAACTCAGGCTTACTGTTAAGGGAGGTGATAAGGCAATAATTAAAACTAATAGTTTTCATCCTAATTCTGGAGCAATCCATACCAATACTTACGTTGGCACTTTGTTTTTTGAGATTTATCAAGGAACAGATTTAGAGCCAATTGACGAATTTCAACTAAAGGTTCATTCCGTCAAAGTAAATTATGAAGAGGAGTATCAGTATATGCTCGAGGAAATCTCGGCAACTTGTGCTGACTTACTCCTCAGGGCTTCGTCTCCTGTAAATCAGTTTTTGACAGTTGATGAGGAAGCTTCTTCGACTTCAGATTATCAACGCTTTAAATTTGTAGAGTCTTTAGTGCTTTCAGAGAGTTTTGATAATGCTATAAGCCAGATACTATATTCCCCGGATATTCACTGGTCTAAAATTATAGAGTCAACAAGGATATCAAGAGTTAAAAAGGCTACTCCATCTATCGTTAAACAGATGAGTTCAAAGGGAAATCGCTTCGCTTTAAAACAAGAAAGTCCGTTGAACAGGCTTGGCCTAACTTCATTACCAACGAATATTGAAGACGCAAGAAAGGTCAATTCCTTTGATACTCCAGCCAATAGGTTTGTAAAATTTGTTTTACAGAGTGTCATAAGATTCTGCCAAGACATTATGGGCTTAGACAAAAACGGTCTTATCCAAACAGAGGCTATTGAGATTGTTAAGAAGTGCGAGTCTACTCTTCAACATCAACTTTTTAAGGAAGTATCTCGAGTTTCAACTATAAACTTGAACAATACCAAACTTCAAAGAAAGCCAGGTTACCGTCAAGTTTTACTCTTTTGGTTGCAATTCGGTCTTGCGTCAAATCTCAAATGGGAAGGAGGTGATTCGGTTTACGCAGCTGGTAAGAAAGATGTAGCCACGTTATATGAGTATTGGCTTTTCTTCAAGTTTCTAACAATTATGGAGAATTTGTTTAATGCTTCAAGACCGAATTTAGACGAGTTGATTGATGTGGATTCCTCAGGTCTTACTCTAAAGCTTAAACAGGGAAAAGAACTTGAGATTGAAGGGGAGTATTGCACCAAGGACAGGGAGATGAATGTTTTGTTACGTTACAATAGAACATTTAGACACAATGAGGGCTATTTCATAGGTGGAAGTTGGAGTTTGAACTTAAGACCAGACTATACACTCTCTTTTTGGCCAAAAGAATTAGACCCTGAAGAAGCGGAGAAGCAAGAGTTGATGGTGCATTTACACTTTGATGCAAAGTATAAGGTGGATTCTGAGTTCTTAAAGGAATTAAAAGGTGAGCTTGCGAATCATGACGAGAAAAAGAAACAAGCACGATCAAATACGTTTAAGAATGGTGATTTACTTAAAATGCATGCTTATCGCGACGCCATTCGAAGATCATATGGCTCTTATATCCTGTATCCCGGGGATCAATCGGAAAGTCCATTAAAAAAGGCCCAGAGAGAGGTGTTGCCGAGTATTGGAGTATTTTCTGTCAAGCCCAATAAAGATGATGATGGTATAGAGCGTCTGAAGGAGCATTTACTCGAAACAGTAGACAATCTCTCTAATAGATTTAGTCAAAGAGAGATATTAGCTTTTAACCGATATGCAACCCTAAACGAACTGCCTAAAAGGCATAAAAGCAAAAACCGAGTTCCAGAGAGTTTTGCTCCTGATGAGCGTGACATAAATAAAAGAAGAGCCTTGTTACCAGGTAATACATTCGTTCATGTAGCCTACTACAAGAATCAAGAGCATCTTGAATGGATTAAACATCACAAAATGTACAATTTCCGAATGGGAGGGAATAAAGGTGCGGTGGAAATTAGTGAGAATTCGACCAAAGCGAGATTCCTTCTTCTGTATAATTCAGAAAATATACTCACTCCTGAATTGTTTGAAATCACACCTGGATTTAAGGTTAAATTTAAAGATGAGCTTCCAGGGTATCCGTCACCAAAAAGAGATTTCTACATGGTAGTTGAGAATATAGAAGAGGTTAGAATACCTGAATTCCGTGATAGTGTATGGGATGTTTCGCAATTAAAAGAGATTCAAAATCAACAAGGGACCGAATTAGAAGGAGCACCATTCTTAATTAACTTTCAGGAGCTTATAAATATTCAAATCATCGACGAATGATAACTACAAGATCTAAGGGTTTTCAATTATTGGATAATAATATCGAGGTTCTTCGCAAGGGCATTGAAAGTCGATTAAACAAGACTAAAGGAAAAGGGTGGGAGAATGAGTTTATCAAACGCAAAGGAAAGTACTACCCTAAATTTGAAGAGACTAAAAGTATTGACTATAATATGATCCCTGCTTTGGTAGATGACTATTCTAATAGTTTCGATAATGGTGCATGGCTGAAGCAGGAAGAGCTACTCGTGTTGTTTTCCACAGTAAGAGATTATAGAAACAAAATAGCACATCATGATGAGTTTAATGAGAGCTCGCTTCTAAATCTTGTTACATCACTTCGTGAGGCATTTAAAATGCTCAATTTAGGCTCTAGATTTAATGAGCTAGATGAATCAAGGTCTTTGGGCTCTAGATCCCATATAAAAGTTGCGCCAATACCATATCTCACTAATTCGAATAGTCCCGCTTTGCAGTTGGAGGAAAGTGATAAAGAAAGGCAGAGTTATGCTGAAGATAAGAATTGGGTGTACTTAAACAATTTCGTTATAGCTGAATCCAAAAGAGGGTTAGGACAAATGATTTGCGTTGAATTTCAGCGTGGTAAATATAAGGGTAGACGATTCCTGTATTCACATGATTTGATATATGATGTGTGCATCAGCCACTTGGAGACCCTTGACTCTTGGAAGAAATATGGTATCAATACTAGTTCTACAAATATCCGAAAGGATGCTCGTGCTTATGTAGAGGAGATAGAATTATGAGTTCTGTGCAGTTGATGAATAAAGAATTGGAATTTCTAGATAAGGAGGTGCCAGGTAGTATTGAACATCATGACTGGACGCATGAAGTTTTTCCCGAAGAGGTAACAATTGAGATTTACCATTTCAATCTTACGTGGAGCCACTTGTGACAAACTCTAAACATTGGCTAGAGGAAGCTCTAGCAGAATCATCTGTTGTTCGTTCAAGGTATGTTTCCAATAAGAACAAGGGTGTCAAGGCTAAACATATCACAGCTATGTATGAATGGCATTTAAAAATGATGCCTCCTGGTTATTCTGACTACGAATGTCGCGCTTACGGCGGGCCTGATGAAGCGCATAAGTATTTTGTTAGTCAACTTAGAGAAGTCAAAAGAACTCCAGAAGCAATTCTTCCCAAGTCTATGACAATCAGGTCTTTGAATCTGCACGATTTCAGTTCAGTACCGACATACTGGGTGTCTAGTAACCGATTGAAACAGGTCTGTTAGTATTTGTGCGTTAATCCCGCACACTTCCGATTAAATTGATAGCAAAGCAAGTTATCAATGGATCCGGAATTTCAGTTTTTAGTTAATTACAGATTGTTAGCGAAACAGGGTTGTAGCCTCTTTTGGTTTATGCCTTATGACTTGTTTGGTTACGAAGACTTAGTTGAGATTATTAAGTCTTGCCCTTCTCACTCTTTGACAGTTGTAACGTATTACGACGGAGTGAGGCCTTTGCTAGAATTGGTCGAACCTCATGTTAAACAACTTTCTTGGATTAAACTGAATCTTACATCTAAGGAATTCAGATATAGAGCATGCCTGATTAGTGATACTCACTTCGCACCTAATAGTTTTGAGGTTGGTATTGAACCTTTGGACGAGGAAGCCTTTGAATACCTCGAATGGTTGGAAGAAAAGGCTTTGAGTGAGTTAACGGAGATTCAGAATTGGTCGAGTGCAGCTTAATGCGAGCTAAGGGGGTTGACAAACTTCTATTCTATGCAGCCCTATTCTTTAATTAAAACCTTTTAGCTTTAATGACTCTTCATTATTTCAGTCCGCTCTCGCCCATGTCCAAGTCTAAGTCAGTCAACTCCGTTTTATTGAATCGAAGTCGAGAGTGGATAGAGTCCGAGTTTTATGTCAAAACAGGATTACCAGCTGAATTGCTTGAAGTTATTGGAGATCGAGACTTGTACATTTTATATAGATGCTTTGGATTTGTTTATGATGAGAAAACGACTTTGGAGTCTATCGGCAATGAATTCGGAATATCTCGTCAACGCATACATTTCATAAAAAGTAGAAGCATTGCTCGTCTACGAGCTAGGGCTCGAGAATTAGGTATTGATCTTGAAAATTTACTACCATGAAATTATTGAGTAAAGAAGGGATAGAGGTTTTAAAAACTAATCCGAAGTGGTTCGAAGATGGCTATCATGGAAAAACAGGAGAAGTCATAGATAAAGAAGAATTCGTCTTCCGCATAAAGGCCTTGAGAAGCATAGGGAAGTCAAAAACACTCTCCAATTTAAAGAAGCATCAAGGTCGTACATCGGTTTTTAAGTTAAGCTTATCCGCAGGAAAGGTATACAAGGTGCATGCAGATTGTACTCTTGATGCTTTGTATGAGTTAATCAGTAAAGGGCGACTTCAAACGGTTACATCTGCAAATGGAAATTTAAAATTGTCTAATGAACCACTGCCCAAAGCAGGCGTTCAAATTTATTTACTTCCTTAAATGTTTGAAGTTAGATGGACTCAAGAAGGGTCAACAGTCATGATTAGAAATCTGCACGAAGCCTTGGGTTTTGGAGAATCTGCGGTAAGTATGGCTATAAAAGATTTAATGTATTGTATTGCCTATAATGAAGATTATCGTTTGGCTAAGATTGACTTTTCTAAACCATTACATTTAGATGTTCAATATGAGTACTGGGCAGAATCCGTTGTTTATTCGTCTAATAACAGAACAACTACCCTCAATGACAATAGCTTTGTACTAGGAGGAAGTTTACATTCATTTTTCAGCTTTTATCAAAGCCATATATTAGAATGGGAGACACGTCAGTTTTTGAAGAGGGATGTGCTTATAGACAGTTCACCCTTGACTAAACTATTCCATTGGTGGTATATGAGTGGAGACCCAATAGTTTCAAACTTCTTCTTTGATCGTGAATATCTGTATTCAAGCGACGTTAGGTCAATTGTCCATTTGAAGAGTAATAACTTAGGATACGTAGACATAAATGAGATTACAAGAGGTAACCATAGCTTATACGATTTCAAGATTGAAACCCCTGGCTTTTTCCTGGTTCTACTTAAGCCAATTGAAGGAATGCAGGCTTACTCAAAAAAGAATAATTGCTGTTCAATTTGTGAAACACAAGTAGTTCAAGAATTAGAATATGGGTATTGTGATACTTGTGCTAAAAAGTTTCTTCTACCCATATCAGTTCAGCCTTCTGAAATTATTGACTACGGCGGATTACGAACCTCACCGCTCGTAGATAAAAGCGAATTCTATTTTGGTAATGATTATGAATATTGGATAAGACCTGACGGTCGTTTAGGCTCTAGGGATACTGGGTTGCCGTTTTAAATTCAAAAGAACATCACTCGAGATGAAAGCAGAAAAATATAAGGGTAGTGCATTGGCTTACATACGCAGTGTAATTCTCCCATCATTACCTCCAGTTC
>Ga0255752_10002787_pt1 | contig 18768 bp, 15 predicted proteins | sample 011ome_25_FD_179952 | JGI IMG/M metagenome (GOLD analysis project Ga0255752, IMG submission 179952) | Coastal salt marsh microbial communities from the Groves Creek Marsh, Skidaway Island, Georgia - 011512CT metaG (version 2) | ecosystem: Environmental > Aquatic > Marine > Intertidal zone >... | reverse complement strand
CCTGGTACTCGTGGATATTCATGCTGAATCGTTTGAAAATGCGGTGCAAAGGTAGGGAACAGAAGACGCTATTCCATCGTAAGTTGCAGGCATGCAGGAATTCATGATTCAAGCGCGCGGAATTACCAAATCCTTCGGGGATGTCGAAGTGCTTCGCGGCATCGACTTGGACATTCGAAGCAACGAAATCACAGCCATTACCGGGGCATCCGGGGCTGGAAAAACAACGTTGCTTCAAATCCTGGGAACTTTGCACGCACCGGATTCCGGTATACTGCAAATTGGTGAACAGCACGTGGAGAGCCTGAAAGGCAAAGCGCTCGCTGCATTTCGAAATCAGCGTATTGGATTCATTTTTCAATTCCATCGGCTACTCCCAGAGTTCAGCGCCCTGGAAAATGTACTCATGCCAGCTTGGATAAGGGGTGCAGATGGAACCCGGGAAAAAGAGCGAGCGGAAAGGCTCTTGCGTGATTTGGGTTTGGGCGATCGCATGCACCATAGCCCCAATCATCTGAGTGGAGGCGAGCAACAACGCGTAGCAGCGGCAAGGGCCCTGATGAATGAACCCGATGTGGTGTTGGCAGATGAGCCTACGGGCAACTTGGACTCCGGAAATGCCGATTCCCTGTTCGAACTTTTCGAAGAATTGCGGGATCGTGAAGGTCAGACATTTGTCGTGGTCACCCACAACAATCGAATGGCGCAACGGGGAAACCACCAATTGACCTTAGCCGACGGACGGCTCGTCTAGCGAACGAAACTGGCGTATTCTAGGTCGCTTCCTTGCGGAATTTATTATGCACGCATAAAAAAACCGCTATTTACTATGCACGCATAGCTTTTCCTGTGTACATTTAGGAACGTGAAGCCACAAGACACCATCGATTTTCATTTGCGCTGGGGTTGGACCAAACTTTCCCGACTCTACAGCAGCGAAGCCGAAAGGCGAGGCATCCCTTTTTCGTATGTGTTCATTTTGCTTCACACTGAAAGGGCCGGAACCCCTTCCACGAAACTCGGCCCCAAGATGGGTATGGAACCTACGAGCCTCTCCCGCTCACTGCGAGGAATGGAATCCATGGGTTGGATCGAACGTCGACCCGATGAGCACGACAAACGCATGATGCGCGTTTACCTCACCGAAACCGGCGTGACCGCCAGACGGGAAGCACGTGATTTAGTCGTCACGGTGAACGAACGCCTCAGGCAACTGCTCGGAGCCGACTCCGTCGACAGGCTTCTTATTGAAATGAAACGATTAAACGAAGTGCTCGATCAACCCCAGCATCTCCTGGCGACGCCTTCATCAACGAATAAACCTCACTTGCCTCAACCATGAGTACACCTGCAATCGCTTACCACCGAATCAAAAAAGTCGCCGTGCTCGGTTCCGGTGTGATGGGTTCGCGCATCGCATGCCACCTGGCGCAAACCGGTTCAGAAGTCCTGCTGCTTGACTTGCCTTCAGAAAAAGGAGCCCGCGACGCCGTTGCGGCTGGACACCTGAAAGCGGCGCTCAAGTCCAATCCCTCTCCTATTTATTCCAAGCGGTTCACAAACCGGATTGAAACGGGAAATTTCGACGATGACTTGCCGAAAATAGCCGGATGCGACTGGATCATTGAAGTCATCGTGGAACGCCTCGACATCAAACAGCAGTTATTTGAGCGCGTTGAACAACACCGGAAGCCAGGGACCTTCATAACATCAAATACCTCGGGGATTCCCATCGCCCAATTGAGCGAAGGTCGCTCTGAGGATTTTCAAGCGCATTTCTGCGGAACGCATTTTTTCAATCCCCCGCGTTATCTGCCGCTTTTGGAAATCATCCCGGGGCCTGAAACGAAACCGGAGGTGCTCGAATTTTTCAGCGATTACGGCGAGCGAATTCTGGGAAAACAGGCCGTTCTCTGTAAAGACACACCTGCATTTATTGCCAACCGCGTCGGCGTCTTTGCGATTCAAGCATTGTTCCACACGGTCAGCGAGATGGGATTAAGTGTGGAGGCGGTCGACAAACTCACAGGTCCAGCAATGGGCCGACCGAAAAGTGCAACATTCCGCACCTGCGATGTAGTTGGATTAGACACCCTCGTGCACGTCGCGAATGGCGTAGCCGCCAATTGTCCGGAAGACGAACGTCAATCCGTTTTCGCGGTACCGGATTATGTGCAGCATTTAGTGGATAACGGTGCCCTTGGAGCCAAATCAGGAGCAGGCTTTTACAAGAAAGTCAAAAACGATGCAGGCAAGAGTGAAATCTTGGCCCTCGATTTGAAAACACTGGAATACCGCTCAAAAGAAAAAGTCAAATTCGCGACACTCGATCAGGCAAAATCCGTGGACAACTTGTCCGAACGGACCAAAGTGCTTTTCAATGGACAAGACGAGGCCGGCACCTTTTATCGCCGCATTTTCGCCGATGTATTTGCCTACGTTGCAAACCGCGTTCCCGAAATCTCAGATGAACCCTACCGCATCGACGATGCTTTGCGCGCCGGGTTTGGTTGGGAACTGGGTGCCTTTGAGAGTTGGGATGCCATTGGATTCGAGGCGGGGCTGGAAGCCATCGCAGGTCGTGGGTTGGCGCTCCCTCAGTGGATCACAGATTTTGCCGCCGCCGGCAACACCACTTTTTACCGAAACCGAGACGGCATCCGAGAATGCTGGAATCCGGGTACGGCATCGTATGAGCCGCTTGCTGGTCAGGAAGGACGCATTGCTTTGGGCTGGTTGCCAGAGTCGGCCACGGTTTGGTCCAATAGCGGGGTAACCATTCAAGATCTCGGTGACGGCATCATGAATGTCGCGTTCCACACGAAAATGAATTCCATCGGTGCGGAAGTCATTGAGGGACTGAACAAGGCGGTGGATTTGGCCGAAAGCGACGCCCGGTGGCGCGGAATTGTGGTCTCCAACGAAGGAGGTCAATTTAGTGCCGGCGCGAACGTGGGCATGATTTTCATGCTCGCAGTGGAACAAGAATGGGACGATTTGAATCACGCAGTGCGCATGTTCCAAAACACCATGATGCGCATGCGGTATTCAGGCGTACCTGTTGTGGCAGCGCCGCATCAACTCGCCTTAGGTGGCGGATGTGAGCTGTGCTTGCATGCTGACAAAGTCGTCGCCCATGCAGAAACCTACATGGGACTTGTCGAATTCGGCATCGGTGTCATCCCCGCGGGCGGCGGCACGAAAGAATTTGTCTTGCGCTTGCACGATGAATTGAATGACGGCGACATGCGCATCAACCGACTTCGCGATCGGTTCCTGACCATCGGCCAAGCAAAAGTGGCCACTTCAGCGCACGAGGCCTTCGAGCTCGGATACCTCCGTGAAGGCATCGATGAAGTGGTGGTCAACCGCCGCGATCAGCTCGCCCGCGCAAAACGCGCGGCCTTGGAATTGGCGAACGCCGGCTACACCCAACCGGTCCAACGAAAAGACATCATGGTCGCGGGCCAAGAAGGACTCGGCATCGTCTACGTGGGAGCGCACAGCATGATGAGCGGGAATTACATTTCTGAGCACGATCAACTCATCAGTGAAAAGCTCGGCTACGTCATGTGCGGCGGAGATTTGAGCCAGCGGACCGCGGTTTCGGAACAATACCTGCTCGACCTCGAACGCGAAGCCTTTGTATCCCTGTGCATGCAACGCAAGACCTTGGAGCGCATGCAAAGCTTGATTCAGAAAGGTAAAATCTTAAGAAACTAACCAACGCCATGAACGCATACATCATAGGAGGGTATCGATCACCTGTAGGCAAATCCGGTAAGGGCGCGTTTCGCTTCGTCCGCCCCGACGACCTGGGTGAACAAGTCATCCGGCGATTGCTCGCTGATTTTCCCCAATTGGACAAAACCCGCATTGACGATGTCATCGTCGGAAATGCCACGCCTGAAGCGGAGCAGGGGCTCAACATCGGACGGATGGTGAGCTTAATGGGATTGGACACCGAAAAAGTGCCCGGAATGACCGTCAACCGCTATTGCGCTTCCGGTCTGGAAACCATTGCCATTGCGTCGGCAAAAATCCACGCCGGAATCGCTGATTGCATTTTGGCGGGCGGAATTGAAACCATGTCGCCCATTCCATTTGGCGGATGGCGCATCGTACCGAATGCGCGGATTGCGAAAGCCAACCCGGATTGGTATTGGGGCATGGGACTCACGGCCGAAGCCGTCGCCAAAGACTTCAACGTTTCCCGCGACGCCCAAGATGAATTCGCCCTGAACAGCCACCTCCGGGCGGCGGCAGCCATCGACGGCGGGCGTTTTGCGCCAGGCATCGCCTCCATCACGGTCAACGAAATCTACCTGGACGAAAATGAGAAGCGCCAAGAACGCACCCAAATCGTCGACACCGACGAAGGAGTTCGCCGCGACACGACAGCGGAGGGCCTCGCACGGCTCAAGCCCGTCTTCGCTCAAGGCGGATCGGTCACGGCCGGTAACAGTTCGCAAACCTCGGACGGAGCCGCTTTTGTCTTGGTCGTTTCCGAGCGTATGCTTAAAGAATTGAATGTGGAACCCATCGCCCGCTTGGCAAGTTTCCACGTGAGCGGATTGGAACCGCGCGTCATGGGTGTGGGACCGATTCACGCCGTTCCTGAAGCCTTGAAAAAAGCAGGGCTTCAAGCTGGGGATCTCGGCGCTATCGAATTGAATGAAGCCTTCGCGTCCCAATCTGTGGCCGTGGTCAACGAGCTCGGGTTGGATCCTGAAATTGTGAACCCGAACGGCGGCGCCATCGCATTGGGCCACCCGCTCGGATGCACAGGAGCGAAACTCACGGTGCAGCTGATGCATGAACTAAAATCTCGCCAATCCAAATACGGCATGGTCACGATGTGTGTCGGAACGGGCCAAGGAGCCGCTGGCGTTTTTGAAATGTTGAATACCTAAAAATTGAACACGATGTCCGAACAAAACGACGCGATACGGGGAGGAGAATTTTTGATTCGCCCTACAGCCGCCGCCGACATCTTCATTCCAGAAGAATGGACGGAGGAACAATTGATGATGAAGCAAATGACGCTTGATTTCGTTGAACAACGCATTATCCCACAGTTGGACCAAATCGAACACCAAGAAGAGGGATTGGTTCCCAAGCTCATGGAAGAAGCGGGTGAGCTGGGCCTCGTTGGTAGTTCAGTACCGGAAGAATATGGTGGACTGGGACTGGACTTCAAGACAACCATGCTCATCACGGAAGCCATCGGTGGAGCACATTCATTCAGCGTAAGCTTCAGCGCACACACGGGTATTGGGACCTTGCCCATTTTGTACTACGGGAATGAAGCCCAAAAACAAAAGTGGATTCCTGGATTGGCATCCGGACAATTAAAGGGCTGCTATTGCCTGACCGAGCCCAGCGCGGGTTCTGACGCCAACAGCGGAAAAACGAAGGCTCGCTTGTCCGAGGACGGCAAGCACTACATCATCAACGGCCAAAAAATGTGGATCACGAACGGAGGATTCGCCGACGTGATGATCGTATTTGCGAAAATCGATGACGACGAAAAGCTCACGGCATTCATCGTTGATGGACATGCCGATGGCATCACCAAGAATCCCGAAGAGAAGAAGATGGGCATCAAAGGCTCATCGACGCGGCAAATTTTCTTCAATGACGTGCATGTCCCGGTCGAAAACCTGCTGTATGAGCGTGAGCAAGGGTTCAAAATTGCCGTCAACATCCTGAACATCGGCCGCATCAAACTAGGCGGTGCTGTCCTCGGAGCGGCCAAAGATGCTTGCACCTATGCCGCACGCTTCGCCAACGAGCGCGAGCAATTTGGACGGCCGATTTCGAAATACGGCGCCATCCGCTACAAACTCGCCGAAAGCGCCATTCGGTTATACACCCTCGAATCGGCACTTTACCGCGCGACCCAAAACATCGACGATGCGATTGCGGCATTGAAAGCCGACGGCATGGAGCACGGGGAAGCGACGCTGAAAGGCATTGCGGATTTCGCCCCCGAGTGCGCGATGATGAAAGTCCTCGGCTCTGAGGTGCTTGATTACGTTGTAGACGAGGCCGTGCAAATCCACGGCGGCATGGGCTACAGTGCGGAAACTCGCGCCGAACTCGCTTACCGCGACGCCCGCATCAACCGCATTTTTGAAGGCACCAATGAGATCAACCGTATGCTCACGGTGGACATGATTCTCAAGAAAGCCATGAAAGGAGAAATGGACCTCATGACCCCAGCCATGGCGGTGGCCAACGAATTGACCGGCGTTCCGGATTTTGCAGCGCCGCCTTCGGATCCGTTCGAATTGCAATTGAGCTACGTCGCCAACCTCAAAAAAGCCATTCTCATGGTGGCCGGTGCCGCGGCGCAAAAATTGATGATGAGTTTGGCTAAAGAGCAAGAGATCTTAATGAACATCGCGGACATGGCGATTTGGGCTTACACCATCGAATCGACCGTTTTGCGCGTCCAAAAGCTCGCTGCTCAAAAAGGCAGCACCGACGAACTTGGCGTTCAGATGGACATCATGCGCGTGTACACGTATGAGGCGAGCGAATGGATCCAAAGTGCTGGGAAGGAGGCGCTGCTCGGGTTTGCCGACGGCGACGAATTGAAGATGATGCTCATGGGCATGAAGCGCTTCTGCAAAACAGAGGACTTCAATACCAAAGAAGCTCGTCAACGCATCGCGATGAACGTCATCGAAAACAACGCTTACACCCTTTAATGGGGTGAAATCTTTGTTGAAATCCTTCTGATTGCCTCGAGAAATTGCCGCTGTCGCGCTGGTAATTTTGGAACATGGCAAAGAAGAAGACAATCATCAATAAAGCTTCAGAGAAATTCCTCGAAGCTTACCTCAATAACGCAAGTCCCACCGGATTCGAGAGCAGCGGGCAACAGTTGTGGCTCGATTACATCCGTCCCTACATCGACGAACATTTCGTCGATACCTATGGAACCGTAGTCGGCGTCATCAACCCTGATGCGCCGTATAAAGTAGTGATTGAGGCGCACGCAGATGAGATCAGCTACTTCGTGCATTACATCACCTCCGACGGGTACATTTACCTCAAGCGCAACGGCGGAAGCGATCATCAAATCGCTCCGTCCAAGCGCGTCGACATCCACACCCCGAAAGGCATCATCAAAGGCGTTTTCGGTTGGCCTGCTATTCACACCCGCACGCCCGGGAAGGAGGAGTCGCCGACCATGAAAAACATCTTCCTCGATGTGGGAGCGAAAGACAAAGCCGAAGTCGAAAAAATGGGCATTCACGTGGGTTGTGTCGTCACCTATGAAGACACATTCATGGTCTTGAATAAGGATTGGTTCGTGGCGCGTGCACTCGACAACCGCGCCGGCGGATTCATGATTGCAGAAGTTGCACGATTACTGAAAGAAGAAAAGACTGCGTTGCCTTTCGGATTGTACATCACCAATTCGGTCCAAGAAGAGATTGGCCTGCGCGGTGCGCAAATGATTGCAGAGCGGATCCAGCCCGACGTGGCCATCGTCACCGACGTTACCCATTGCACGCATACGCCGATGATGAACAAAATAGAGAACGGCGATGTGGCAGCCGGCAAAGGCCCAGGCGTCACCTACGGACCAGCCGTGCAAAACAACCTGCTCCAGCGCATCATCGATACCGCAGACGCCGAAAAGATTCCGTTGCAGCGCATGGCGGCGAGCCGTTTTACCGGAACCGACACCGATGCGTTTGCCTACTCAAACCAAGGTGTCGCGAGTGCGCTTATCAGCTTGCCATTGCGTTACATGCACACCACCGTAGAAATGGTGCACCGCGACGACGTGGAGAATTGCATTCGGTTGATTTTGGCCACGCTCAAAAACATCGAGCCCGGCGAAGATTTCAAGTACATCCGATAAAGAGGCGAAAATCAGCCGAGCAACCGGATGATTTCTCCGGACAGCCGAGCAATTTCACCCGTTTGCTCCTCCGTCAATGAAGCATGGGTTTCCGTCATCCGATGAATGCGCGCTGCATGCACCCGTGCCTCACTCATGCGGTCCATCAATTGGGCACCCTCGGAAGCCATCGCACGGCGGTGGTGAAAAAGATCCGCAGCCTCTTGAACCAGTCCCTTGAGCTCCGACTCATTCCAGGGTTTGGAGATGTACTTGTAAATCTGTCCCTTATTGATCGCGTCGATTACAGCATCGATATCGGCGTGACCTGTCAATAACATGCGAATGGGATCGGGATAATCCGGCATGATCAGTTCGAAAAACTCCACCCCGCTGAGCTTGGGCATTTTTTGATCCGAGATGATGACCTCGATGGGCTGTTCGCGTAAAATTCGAACCGCTTCGGTGGGTTCTGTGGTCACGTGCACCTGAAAATCCCGGCGAAACGCCGCTCGAAATGCAGTGAGGTTGTGTGCCTCATCATCGAGGTATAAAACGTTGATCATAATGGAAATCGAATGATAAATTCAGTACCTACACCCTCTTGGGATTCTACTTCAACTTCGGCGTTGTGGTCACTCAAAATCCCCGTCACGATGCTGAGTCCAAGCCCAGTTCCTTCACCTACCGGTTTCGTTGTGAAAAACGGATCGAAGATTTGAGACTTCACCGTTTCCGACATGCCAACCCCGCAATCTTTGATGCGCACCTCGACCCAAGATTGTCCGATGCTCTCCACACGGGACGTCTTGACCTGGACCACATTTTCCTCGGCATCCCGACCCAACCCCTCCATGGCTTGTGCGGCGTTGGTCACGATGTTCATGAACACCTGATTGAGCCGTCCCGGCTGGCATGTGACCGGAGGCAGATCCGCGGCTAACTCGCATTGAACCACCGCAGTTTCCTTCAAATTACTGCGTAAAATGATCAGGGTGGATTCGATCAGTTCGTTCAATTGAGCCTGAATGAAATTATCTCCGTCCATGCGACTGAAGATGCGCAATCCTTTGACAATTTCTGCGGTGCGGGTGGTTCCGTCCTCGATGCCCTTTAACAGTTCGTCAATTTCCTTCTGGGTAAAATCGATGTCCAACTGCGCAAGCTGCTGCTTGATAGCCACGACACTTCCCGCGAGGTCTTCACTTTCCGGATTCAAAGACTTCACGGAGTCTACCACCGCATTCATGTCTTGGAAATCTCGGCGAAGCGATTGGGCACTCGACGAGACAAAGTTGATGGGATTATTGAGTTCGTGTGCGATTCCTGCGGTCAATTGTCCGATGGATGCCAGCTTTTCGCTTTGAACCAATTGTTGTTGCGCCGTCTGCAACTCTTCCAAGGTAGAACGCATCGTGGAGTTCATTTCCTCCAAATCAGCTGTTCGATCCCGAACGCGCTCTTCCAACACCGTGTTTTGCTCACGCACCATGCGCTCGTTAAGCTGAGAAATCCTGAGCTGCTCTTCGCGGGCTGTGGCACTCTCCTTTTTCAATTGGTTGATGCGACTGGCCAATGCCAAGCTCAGCAGCACCATCTCAATGGCACTGCCCAGCGGCAGCGCAAAGAAAGTCCATTGATTGTAGGGGATGATGCCGGCATCCTTCAACACAAACACCAGAACCGCTACGATGAAAATCGCGAACGCGAGCAAGAAGTACTTGGCGGGGCTGTAGCCCTTGCGCATCGTGATAATGGCACCGGGAATGAAAAAGAAGATGGCTACTGCGCAGAAATTAATGAGGTTGTAGCTCCAAATCAATTGGCCAGTCGTAGCCAACACAAAGGCTATGAGGTAAACCACGAAATAGAAATTCAACAACTTGTGCAGCCACGGCACATAGCGACTCAATCGCAAGAAATTCTGGACAAAGACGATGGTTGTGAGTCCACTAAACACCCCAAAGAAGTGAGTCATCCGCAAATTCAACCATGGAAGCGCATCCAATCTGAAGAACGATCCATACCCGTTCAACACGAACTGGGTGCCTCCAATCATGAGAATGAATAACGAATATTCCAGGTAGCTCCTGTCGCCGACGCTGAAGAACAAAAACAAATTGTACAGCAACATCACGAGGATGACCCCGAAGTAAGCTGCAAAGAGTACATCGCGTTGGTGAGAATCACGCAAGACCTCGCGCGGACCGGCGATGCGCACGGGAAGCAGAATCGGTTTGGCCGATTTCATGCGAAACAGCAACACCAACTCATCGCATTGCACCAAAGGGATGGGAAACGTCGGATAGGTTCCTAAACTTGCATCCCAATTGTGCTGATCGACGACGCCACGATCATAGGAAGCCACTACTTTACCGTCGCACACCATGAATCCGGTTAACTCATCGATTCCGGCATTTTGAATCTCAATCAATTGGCCACTTTCTGAGCGCGGATCCAGCGTGAGTCGAACCCATTTGACCTCATCATCCAATCCCAAATTTGGAACGGCAGCTTCGAACGGGGACCAATCTTCCGATCCCGCCACCCTTTCCACCCCCATCAACCCTTGACCGGCTTCTGTATTCATCGCCTCCATCCGCGTCCCCAAGAATTGTTGAGCGTCTACCCCATAGCATCCAGCCATGAAGAAAGCCCACAGCAAGAAACGCACCCGATGCTTTCCGATGCGACTGCCCATTAGACTTCCAACCTGAATTTTAATTGGAGCTCGCCTTTCGGCCCCTGCACCGAATGCACCATGCCCTCAGGATCTTGCCAAATGCCTTCGAGCAATTCACGCACACGCGATTCCACTGCTTCCAAATTTTCGGGAAAGGTGTAGCGGGCAATGGTCGCGCGCAACTTGGGAGTCGGGTATGTGAAAAAACCATCTTCCCCAATGCCCTCCTCCGTAAAAAAGGCCAATGGCCGCTGCATACGCCTCGTAACCGGCGAGGTCAACGCGAAAAGATGCCTTCCGCCTACCATGGTCAACGTCGCCATCGCCGCCTGAATCATGAAGGTAGCCTCCACTCCCATGCCAGCCAATTCGATGCTATTCCACATCCCTCCCAATTCGTAAGCACCTTCCTGAACATACGGTTCCATGTGATGCGCGAGATTCGAATCTTGACCTCCGATCGCTCGGACCAAGGGCAATTCGCTTGCTAGCGAGGCCCCGTGCATGCGAGCGCCTCCAAGTACACGCTCCATTCGACCGTCAATGCCCGGTCCTTTTCCAATCGCAGCAATGACAATCACCTTGGGGTTACCAATCCAGTCCCGATTGAATGTCGTAAGCTGTTTGATGCCGTACGCCTTGAGCACCGCTTGGTGTCCATCGACCAGTTCATGGCACATATCCGGATACTGGTCTGCCCGGAAAACGCGCACCTCCGCTTCCGCGATGCGCTCAGCCTGCCGGGCTCTATCAATTGATGGATTCAACGAGCTGCTCATCCCATTCTAAGTAAAGGCGAGCATCCGCAACGGGCTCACCGAGTAAAATCTTGCGTATGGCTTGCGCTGCATGCGCACCTCCTCCTGCGACGTCGGAATACAACTGAGGCCACCCCACCAACGAGTTACCCACTTCGCTCAAACTCAACCTTCCACGCTCCGATGCTGCGGAAACATCAATGAATGCATCAAAAAAATCGGGTGTCCAACCGTCAGCTCTTCGCATTTCATGGAGCATGGATTCCGAAACCCGTCCGTGAAGAAACGGCGTATCGGGCCAATCGTATCGCTCAATGTCCAGCATTCCTCGGTCCGAGGTCTCCATGATGAGCGGTATGCCTTTTTGCTTGGCCTGCCAGCGCAGATTGGCCTTCGCTTTGACCTGGTCGCACGCATCGCTCACCAAATCCAATCCATCGAAAAACCCTTCCGCATTCTCTGCTGTAAACCCTTCATGTACCAGTTCCACTTGAAAATAGGGGTCAATCTCAGCGATCGCTCGAGCAATCGCCACAGTCTTCGGGGTGCCCAAATGGTGAACTCCGGTTTGGATTCGATTGAGATTCGAAAGCTCCAAGGTGTCAAAGTCCGCCAATCGCAAGCTGCCGCAAATCCTTTCCATCGCCAGCGAAATAGCCAACGCGCTTCCGACCGACAACCCAACAATGCCTACGCGTTTGTCCGCTAACTGCGATTGTTCGGCTGCTGTGATTTTATTTCGGTTGCGGTTCGTTCGCACCTCAATAAAGGCCGATTCTTCCAGAAGTCGCACCCACGTGTTTCTCCAAGGATAATAGGCCCAAACCCCAAAAGATTCCCATCCATCGGTTCCGACAACAGATCGAATCTCCTTCGCCAATTGCTCAGGCCTTTCTTTCAATTTGGGGTTGCGGATGGTCAGTAACTCGACCAATTGGTCTTCCAACGTATCCACCACAATGACACCAACTTGTTCGCGCCGCGCCTGTTCGAATGCCATCTTTTCATCAGCGAAAGCGAGCCGAAACAACTGGGCTTTACAAGATGTATTGGATGCTGGCATGGGGTGCTCTTGGAACTGCTGAAGTTCGAGGGAATCCCTCTAGAGATGGCAGTGAATACGAGATGTTTTGAACACGCTAATTGTGAGAATTTGAAACCTTTACCGCGCCTTTCGCGTAACCACGACTTCAATCACCTCGTGAATGACTCCATTCAATTCAACACCCGTCGTGTGGATCGCTTTCGAAAGCGCCTCCGAATCCGAAAGCTTCGCTGAACGCATCGCTTCTTTTGCGGATGCCCGCGTTCTGGAGCCATCGGAGCGAGACCCCTCGGCCTTCCTAAACACCTTGGGGAGGCACCAAACAGGCTGGCTGTTGGTGGATGAATCTGTTGCTGATAATGCGGAATTTCAAGCACTTGGACGAAGTGCCGCGGAATCCCATGAATTCTTTCGGTGCATGATCATCGGTATGTCGCAAGTTGACAACTGGCCAGAGAATAGCATTTTTCTTGCGGAAAACGCACTGTCCACCACCATCATTGACCGGCTTCGCAATGAAACGCATGTCTTGCGCATGATGAGCAGCCGATTGCGCCACGTGCGGCGTTTGCAAAGTCGGTAATCACCTTCCTTGATACACCCGCAAATGTCCGCGGGCGAGGGCATTGGCCATTTCTCGAATGGGCTGCATTGCTGCTTGGGTTTCCAATGAAATCGCTTCCTTCTTCATTTTGAGTACCAGCAAGCCATAAAGTGCGGTGAGCATGACCTCGGTAGGATGGCGCATGCCTTCACTCATTTTTTGAACTTCAAACTCGCGTAAAACGGGTTCCGCGGTCTCGAATGCGCTTACGTACACTTCATCTTCCATCGGTCCCATGAGCAAATCATGCAACAAGGCCAATTCCGTTTGGACTTCAACGATATCGGAGACATGTCCCGACTCGGACTTTTGCTCCGCTTGCATTTGACGCCCTAAATCCACCAACCATTTCAGGTCCTCCCCTTCTTGATCTTGAAAGAGTGCAACTAGCACCGATTCAGAAAATCCGGCAGCCCGCAGCAAATCCTCCATTTGCCAAACGTACAGCACATACTCGACGATGTGCGATTGTTTTTTTTGCGCGGCAGTTGTGCTCATTCTGTTTCTTCCGCTGATGCGTCTTGCACCGTTTCCTCCTCGTACCGTTCATTCATAAACTCGAGCAACGCTTCCGTCACATCAAAACCAGGTGCACCATACAACACACCTTCACCGGACAACCCCCAATTCAAGACCACCTCAATCCCATTTTCTTTCGCAAAAACCCCTACTTCTTGGGTGAGTTTTTCTGAGACTTCAACTTGCAATGCATTTTCCAACTGCACCAACCTGGATTGGGCTTCGTTCTGAATCTGTGCCAATTGCGCTTCAATTTCGTACAGTCGATTTTGTGCCATTTGCACCTCGTCGCCGGACACACCGGCACCGCTGGCATAGTCAATCAGTTCTTGGGCTTCTTCTTGCAACGGTCTCGCCATGCGCTCCACGGCCAATTGCGATTGTTGAACCGCTGTAAACATCGACTGCTCGCGCGCTTCAATAAATCGGTAGTTGCGTTGAATCGAATCGCCATGCACGTAGGCCACCGTGGCCGCATCCCCACGCTTGAGTTCAGCAGACAAATCCGCTTGCGAAGGGTTCACTGTCATGTAGGTCAGAACGGCCAACCAGCCAACCAAACAAATCATTAAAATGACCAAGAATTGCCTATTCATTGTGTTGTGAAATTTGATTTTGCAATTGAGAGCGCATTGCGACAAAGTTCTTCAAAACCTCGTCAGCCATTGATTCCGCAAGAGCACGAACTGAGGCCAAATCCTCCTGATCATCCGAAAATTTAAAGGCCTGTTCATAGCGATCCAGCTCATACCGAAGTTGGTATTTGCCGTTCCATTGGTTGATGGTAATTCGCATCAACGGGTGGGGAATGGTCGCCAGCGTTCGCATCGATTCGCGTAATTTGACCGCGAAGATAGCCCTTCTGTTGATGGAACTACGCACCCCTTGGACACCGAAGTTGAGTGAACTGTTGGATCAGTTGGAATCCACTGCGGCCAAAGAATTGGTGCAATCCGTAGGCAGCGCGCCTTTGATGACCAATCAATCGAAAGAAACGAATTTTCATTGGGGCGAATCGAAACACGAGGAAATACTGGCTTCTCTTTGTGAATCTGAAGCCATACACCGAATCGCAACGTGGGGAATTCAGAACGAACCGTTCACCACATCCGGCAGGCTGGGCCACCGATTCGAGCGGTTGGTAGAGGCGTGGTTCACCCTGCATCCCGACTGGACGGTTCACACCGCGAATGCGGTCATCCAAGGCCAGGATCGCACATTGGGCGAGCTTGACCTGTTGTTGGAACGGAATGACGAATGGATTCACTTGGAACTCGCCTGCAAGTTTTACCTGGGCGTGGGTCATTCAAAACGCTGGGACCAATGGGTCGGCATCGATCCAACCGACCGATTGGATTTGAAATTGAAAACGTTCCAGCGACAAGTTCAACTGTCTGAAATTCCGGAGGCTGCTCAATGGTTGGCCAACCGCGGGTGGCGGGTCGACAAGCAACGCTGTTGGCTCAAAGGCTGGTTTTTCCATCATTTCTCCAAAATCCACCGCCCCACCCCCCCACGGTTCGCCGCGCTTAACTACCCAAGCGGCTGGTGGAGTCACGCCAGGGACTGGAACATCATCTGGTCAAATGCTGAGCAATGGATCGCTTTGCAACCCGAACATTGGCTGCGAACTCGGCATCCTTACAACGACATTCATCTGTTGGAATCGCCCTCCGCAATCGACAAACTCTGGCATTTGGGGCGCAGCGGCATCATGGTGTGCCTCGCTTCCTGGAATGGTCAAGAATGGGTCGAAACGTCCCGTGGAATCGTCGTCCCAGATACTTGGCCCCTATCCGTATGAATTTTCGCGCGCTGGAACGCGGATTTGGTCAAAAACCCTTGAAATTGCACTCACTTTGGCCACCTGTCTATTCGGAATTAAACAAATCGTAGGTTCAGGAGTCTTATACCCAGAGCTTTTGCCTGAATGAAACTGAAATTACTTCCCTACTTGCCGATTTTCATGTGTTTCAGCATGATGTTTTTGATGGCATCTGCCGCATTGAGCCAACGACCCGGCGGACCGCCGGCTGGTGGGCAGCGACCTGCTAACGCTGAAGTCACGGGGATGGTGGTGGATGCCGGAACTCAAAAAGGAATCCCGTTTGCATCCGTGGTGCTCATTCGCTTGCAAGACAGCACCATTACCTCAGGCCAGTTGGCCGACGAGAACGGAGGATTCGTTTTGACGGAAATTCCAATGGGCCGTTACACACTCCAAGTCAACTTCATGGGGTACGAAAGCCATGTCTCCGGGATGTTTGCGCTGAACCCGAAGGCCGGATTGGTCAAGGACTTTGGTGAAATCGTTCTCCAACCCAAAATCACCGCACTGGATGAGGCCGTGATCGTAGAGCAAACTAGCAGCCTTGAAATGTTGATTGACCGCCGCGTTTTTCGAGTGGGCAATGACCTTTCTGCTGCGGGAGGTACAGCCAGCGAACTTTTAGTCAATGTCCCCTCGGTGACAGTGGACATCGATGGAAACGTGTCCCTGAGAGGTTCCTCACAGGTTCAAATCCTCATCGATGGGCGCCCTTCTGGATTGAGCGGAGCCTCGCAAAATGCCTTCCTCGAGCAAATTCCAGCCAGTTCGATAGACCGTGTGGAGGTCATCACCAATCCTTCTGCCAAATACGATCCCGACGGCATGGCGGGCATTTTGAATATCATTCTGAAGAAGAACAAATTGCAAGGATTCCACGGTCAGGCCCAAGTCACCCCTGGCAGTGGTGACAACCACAACGCCTCGCTTTCCCTAAACTACAAGGGCGAGCATTTTTCTGTTTTCAGCAGCGGAAGTTGGAACTACCGCGATCAATTCCGCGCAGGTGAGACCTACAGAGAATTAACTGGCCTCGACAGCTCGTCTCAAACCGATCAAATTCGCGACGGAAGTCGCATTCGCACCAGCTTAAGCGGCCGAGTTGGTATGGAATGGTATCCTTCCAAATCGGAGGTGGTTTCATGGAATGTCAATCTCAATGAAAATGACGGCGATAACCTGAACCTCATCTTCAATGAAGAGGTATGGGACACGGGAAGCGCATTTCAAACCGATCGCAGCGCTGTGGAGCGTTCGGCGGGTCAAGGGGTCGATGTTGACGGCAGTTATCGAAAAGAGTTCAATAACAACCCCGCACATTTTCTTTCCGCGCAAATTCGCCACTCACGCTCACGCTCTTCATCCGAAGAATTCATAGAAGAACTAGCGGTAGGCAGTTCACTTGCGGTGCTCGATACCAACCTGCAAAGCAACTCCAACTTGCGCACGGTCGCTCAGGTCGATTTCGAGAAACCGCTCAATCATGAAGGGAAATGGGAATGGGGTTGGAAATCCAACTTGTCACTTACGCAGGATGAATTTGGGTACCTCGCTGCAGATTCAGCCGTCTGGATCGCTGGCCTCTATGTGCCCGTCAATCCCGTAGCAAAAGAGTTTGCCTTTGATTACCGAGAAGACGTTCACGCCATTTATTCCACATACGGGCGAAAGTGGGGCGTTTGGGGGGTCCAAGGCGGGATGCGCCTGGAGCAAGTTTTCACCGAAGCGGAATGGGAGAATAATCAGACTTTCACCAACGACTATTTCTCCGCATACCCTTCGTTCAATGTCTCCAAACAACGCAATGATGAGGTCAGTTGGATTGCCAGCTACAGCCGACGTGTCAACCGGCCGGGAGGTCGCTCCGTTTCTCCGTTTATCGACGACAGCGACAGCCGAAACATCCGTACAGGTAACCCCGAGCTGAGACCGGAATACACGAATTCCATGGAGTTTGGACACCAATGGAGCCGCAACCGGATGTCCATTACGACCTCGTTTTTCGTGAAAGTAACAAACGACATCATCCAGCGTTACTCGTCCATTGATGACGCCGGCATCCGCACGTCGAGTTGGATCAATCAAGGCAGTCGACAAAATGAAGGAATCGAGGTCGTCACCATGATGCCGTTTGCGAAGGGCGGACAAGTTCGATTTACAGGTTCGTTGTACCACCTGCAGAATTCCGTTGGAGATATTGAGTTTGCAAATGATGCTGCAGGTTGGTCGTACAACATGAACTTCTTTGCCAATCAGTCCATCGGTGCTGCTCGCCAATGGAAATGGCAGCTGAACGGTATGTACCGCGGTCCATCCATTACGCCCCAGGGGCAATTCAACGGCTTTATTTTCATGGATGCCAACATTCAGCGAACCTTGTTGGACGGAGATCTGACCATTGCTCTTAAGTTGAGCGATGTATTCAATACGCGCGAGTGGTCCTACAGCTCGGACTTTGCAAACCTCTACCAAGAAAATCGATTCAAGCGCGAGTCTCAAAACCTGTTCCTGACCGTGACTTGGAAGATTGGAAAGCTGGAAGAACGTCGTCGATCAGGTGGTCGCGGAGAATACGGTGGGGGCGCCGGGTCCGACGGGATGGAATTCTGAGTGGGCTCTGACCGGGTACGACTCGGCTTTCCAAGGCTGGCGCAAGGACAGTTGTGACGGGTTGTATCCGCGTGTATAGGCGTGCACCATCCGATGAAACAGTCGGTTTCGGAACCGAACATCGCATTGCAGCCTGCGAGGCAAAGCACCTACGGAGGATTTAATTTCAAGCGCTGTTCTACCCATGTTCACCCGGTCGCTTTTGCGACTGACCCCCAAGCATATGAACTCCACCAACATGCGCTGATAGATGCCGTGCGATTTAATTAATTCCGGTTCAAAGCCAACGAAAAACGCCTCCGTTTCTGCTGCTCCCACATAGGCACATTGAAAGCCACACAACCGTCCGTCGAGGTAGTAGCCGTTCACCACGAAATCATTCTGCCAAACTCGCTTGGATTCGACCAATTCCGCTCGATGCAACGAGCCCAACCTAAATCCGGAACGCTCGTAAACCTTTTGGTACAACTGGACCAAATCCTCTCCGCGTTCTTCCAAGTCTTGAAGCGTCCACGGTTTGATTTCCAACGCTGCTGACAACGTTTGGATTCGGTTAATTTTGGTGCGTGATTTGGTTTTGAGTGCCGCTGTGTAGGCGTCGAAATCATTCCAATTCGGATCGAGGTGGAAGATCATTTCCGGATCAAATTCCAAGGGAATCCAGCCGGGCCATCGCTCCTGACGTTGGCCCTGATGCACAATGGGTTTGTCTTTGAGCATGACCACGCGAGGGACACGGTTCCCGTTGATTTTTACCGGAAGGAAGACGGACTCCTCCAGCCACAACTTCGCCAGCTCCGGTGTCACATCGCTGGACCAACATGGCCCGTGTTCTCCGCTACCTAAGACCGTTCCGACGA
>Ga0255752_10002778_pt1 | contig 18808 bp, 6 predicted proteins | sample 011ome_25_FD_179952 | JGI IMG/M metagenome (GOLD analysis project Ga0255752, IMG submission 179952) | Coastal salt marsh microbial communities from the Groves Creek Marsh, Skidaway Island, Georgia - 011512CT metaG (version 2) | ecosystem: Environmental > Aquatic > Marine > Intertidal zone > Salt... | reverse complement strand
TTGCGGGTGGCATCGGCTTCGAAAACCTTCGGCGCGAGGCCGGTCCCGCGGTGGGCGCCGTTGCACCAAGGTTGGTTATCCGACTTGCCGCACGAACACCACGCGTACGTCTTGCCGGCTTCGAGGTCTTCCATTTGTGGGGCGTTGCCCGCTGGGATTGGCTTTTCCATCGTCAAAGTGTTTACTTCAATTACAACAATTCCAAGTGGATGTTCACTGTAAACTCATCCAAAATCACGTTGTCGCCGAGGTTGTCGAAGAACGAATCCGAACCATAGCGAACGTCGAACTTCGAGCGATCGATGACGAGGGTAGGCTCAAACGAGCAACCCCAATACCGCCCAGCTCACCGCCAAAAACAAGAACACCAAGCCTGCAGCTGCATGAATGAACAACCGCATCCGCTCGAGTTCCAGGGCTTCGATTTGCTTCAATTCAGCGCGCGCCAAATCTCGGAACGCATCACGCTGGGTATCACGCACGGCATCACGCGCCTGGCGTGTCAGCGCATACAAAGAGGCACGGCATGCATCAATGCGCACTTGAAACGGATCACGCTCTGAGAGCAGAGCCCAGCGGAGCGCGTTCCATACATACCGTAAGCGTTTTGTAACGGACATACCCATTGAACGGGTACGTCGCAGAAAAGGTTACAAACGTTATTTCTTATTCGTGCGGCTGCCTCCCCACTGCTTGAAGTGCCACTTTTTGCCTTTCGCATCGCGCTCAGGCGCAGCTTTTTCGGATTCCCAAGCGGGCACGTCACGCTCGACATACCGCACCCGTGTTACGTCTTTGCCCTCAAAATCGATCATCGCCTGGACAGCCATTTTGTTGTAATCGTTCAACCGCTGAGCTACGGTTTGCGAAACCATGCGCCGCATCGCAGGGTCGCCGTTCAAAAAAGCCTTCCAAGCGTCGAGCTCTTCATTGGCCATGCCTTGGTTTTTCGCGATTTTGACACTCTTGTCGATCGCCAACTCAATGGCTTCCGGAGTCAACTCATGGATGACGACATCATCAAAACCGGGCTTGGACCAAACAATTTCCTCAGCTTGCATGGTAATCGGGCGAGGGATCATGCCGGTCTGCATCGCATCGGCAATGTTCAGTTCACCTTGGCGCTTGGACCACAACAACAGCATGTCCTTCAACTGGTCGGTACGCGTGGACTGATCCTCGACTCGCGATTGCAAATCCGCAAACAGTTCCGATCCCGAATTGGGCATGCCCACTGCACAATTGACCACATTCTTGAAGGGGTTCAATCCATCTTCCCAGGCCATGCCCACGAACCGCTCCAAATCCTTGATGGTCATTTTATCCGGTGCAATGGCCATCGCATTTCCATCGCTCAAGCCACTGGCAACGATGTAATCGCCGGCGTGCACCGCTCCGATCACACGCACGGGAACTTGGCCCATGAAAGCCGTCTTCTCATATCGGAACTCATCGCCTTTTGGCATGTTGCCCAATACGATGGGCTGCGTGGAAATGACGAGCACCTTTTCCGCATCATACGTATCCAAACTGATGGATCCGTTCTTCACCCCCACCACTTGGCCGGGCTCAAAATCCGCCGAAGGATTGGCTTTCGGAAGCCATTCCGCATAATCCGCAGATCCCGACTGGTAAGTGACTCCCACTTTATAGTGATTGGATGCATTGGTAGATTCCAAACCGTCGCTTCCGAGTTGCTCCATATCATTATAGGTCGCATTCAAAAAGTTGGTTTTGTCGGTTTCGACATCCGTCAGGTTGCTCGAGGCCTCCACGTTGCCTGAAATGGCTGAGGCCAAGTTCAAAATAGCCGGCGCGAGATCCGCGAGTGCGCCGCCAAGGGTCGATGGAATCGGGATGGTTTGACACACAAAAGGCACCGGGAAGAACCCGTAAATCACAATGCCTGCGCACGTGGTCGTCGTCGCTGCCGATGCCGCGATGTCAGCAATGGCAATGGCGAGATCGATGCCGGCGTTGGCTGTAGCGATTTTCGCCGATGTTACCCCCTCTTGCGCATTCTGAATCTCCTGATTCAGCATCATCATCTCGATGTTGTAATCGCCGTTGTTCAAGAGCTCATTGGTGCTGTTTTGCAGCACTTGGCCACTCGAAACTTGCGCTTTCTCCCCTTCAATTCGGCCGACTTGCGCACCTGAACTGTTGTTGAAAGACATGAATTGATTCGCGTTTCCGGGCAAATTGCTGCCCACACGAATTTTCACGCCGCCCTGCTTGGAGTTGGTCGAGCTGTTTCGGAAGCGCGCAACGTAACCCGTCTGTGCGGTCACATTCAATTGGTCGCTCGCATCCAATCGGCGCATCGATGACGCCCCGGTGACGGTGAGGCCACGCTCGAAGCTCGGGGTGCCGGTCACGGTCGTTGTTCCGTTGATTCGCAACTGGGCTGAAGACGTGACGGCGCCTTGGGTGGTGTTGTTGCCGACAAAGTAGGCAATGCCATCAATCCGCAGGCCTGCATCCAAGTCGGCTGAACCCGTGGTGGAGAAATTACCACCGACCGCAAGGTTTCCGCCAACGGACGTCTGACCCGCCATTTCCATGGACTGCGACTGAAATTGGTTTGTCAGCATCACGTCGCCATTTGAACCCGAAACCGTGAAAACCGTATCGGTGTTGAACACTTTATTCGTGCTCCCTTTGACCAGCGTCAAATCGCCTCCCGTTGCGAAGGCGCGCGCAAACGAACCCGCTCCGTAAACATTGAGGTCCAGTCCCGTGCTCGCTTTGCCACCGACGTCCAAATCACCGGTGAGGGCCATGCTTGTGGTCTCAATGCCGCCATTGGCAAAGGTGACTCCTTCGATGGTGCACGTGCCGTCAATGGTGAAATTCCCGCCAATGAGCAGGTCGCGAGCAATGGTCAAATCGCCCGAGCCTCCGATGGATGTATTACCGGAAGTGACGCTCGCTACGAATTTGTCCGAATTGACCCGGAAATTCCCCAATACGTTCGCCGAGGCATTCAAATCGAAGAGGCTGTCCACACGCAGCTGGTCCAGCACGGACAAGCCGTTCATGTTCAATCGTCCAAATGTCCCCGTGCCGTCGATGTCGATGCTCCCTTCTGTGGTGATGCGGCCGAGCACATCCGTATTTCCGGTTGCTGCTGTAATACTGAACACCTCAGTGTCATTCATTTCACCGCTGCCATCTTCACCTTGATGTACATTGAACTCCCCCCGGGCTGTGAGGGTATTCTTAATCTTCGTCTGACCGTCAACGGTCAAGGGGCCTTCAAATTCGGCATCACCTCCGACCTCCATGTCGCTTTCCAATTGCAAATCAGAGGTCTTCACCCCGCCATTGCTGATGGTGTTCCCGAGGATGTCCGCAGCCCCCTCGATGTTGATGTCACCGTTTATGGTCAGGTAACGATTCATGTCCACTTTGCGCTCAAACGTCGCTGGACCATCCACCACCAGGGTGCCGTTGTTGACCACGCTCGTTTCGAGGGTCACATTTTTCGAAGCGCCAGTAAGCGATCCATCATCCAAGTCCTCTGACATCAAGCGGTAGAGGCGTTCGAGCGAGTCGTTGGTGTACTGGACATTGAACGGATTAATGTCGATGGCCATGAGACCGGTCGGATCCAAATTCACCACCAATCGGTCGCGCAGCGGCATTTCTTCGATGTCGTCACAGATGCCATCGCCGTTCACATCCGACAGGCAGTTGCCGTCGCAATCTTTACCAAATTCGGGACCGTCCCCGCCGCAAACACCGCAATCATCGAGCACATTGCCCTCGCAATCGCAGAACCCCGCGATGCTGGCCGTGCAACCGCAATCCGCGAGCGGACCCGGCCCGTTGCATACCCCACAGGCATCGACCACGCCGTCGCAGTTGTCCAATGTATTGCCATCGGCATCCAAATCGCAAATGCCGTCGTTGTCGTCATCCTGCACACAACGGCCACCGCAAACGCCAATGACATCCGCCACGTTTCCGAAGCAATCGCAGTCTCCAGGTGGAATACCGGATCCGTTGCAGATGCCGCAGTCATCCAACTCCCCAATGCACGTATCCACATCATCGCAAATGCCGTCCTCGTCTGCATCGGTGGTGCACGATCCTCCGCATACACCTGCCGCATCCAACTCGTTGCCATCGCAATCACACTTTCCTTCCGAAGGGCCGCTCCCGCCACAAACGCCACACTCATCAACAACGCCAACGCAACCATCCGCGCCACCGTCATCGCAAATTCCATCGCCGTCTGCATCGGTGAGGCAAGTTCCCCCGCACACGCCAATCGCATCAAACGTTCCGTCGCACAAATCAATCACGTTGCCGTCTATGTCGACATCGCATATGCCGTCCGTGTCTGCGTCGGTCACACACCGACCTCCACAATCGCCCAAAGCATCGGTCGTGTTGCCAAAGCAATCGCAATCGCCGGCAGGTATTCCGCTTCCGTCGCATACGCCGCATTCATCGATCACACCGCTTCCGGTGGTGCACAAATCTTCGGCGATGCCGTCTCCATTCGTATCGTGATCGCAAATGCCATCTCCGTCGACATCGGTTGTGCACGTTCCCCCGCACACATTGGTCACGTCGCGTGTCATGCAGGCCGTCGGATCACTTTCGGTTGCGTTCGCATTGTAATTGCATGCTGTGGCATCCGTGCATCCTGAAATTTCATATTCATCGCACGTACCGTCACTATCGGCATCATTCAGGCAATCGCCGTTGCAATCGTATCCGGGATTCGGATAAACATCACAGTCACAAGCCCCATCCGGAACCCCTGACCCCCCGCAAACACCACAGATATCGGCCGTCAAGCACGCTGCAGGATCGCTCTCTGTAGCGTTGGCGTCGTAATTGCACGCTGTGGCATCCGTACAACCCAGGATTTCATCGTCATCGCACACGCCATCGGTATCCACGTCCGCAGTGCATTCGCCACCGCATTCACCCAACGCATCCGGATATTCACAACCGGTATTGTATCCGTCAGATATGGCTTGCCCTTCGAAATTGCAAGCATTGGTATCCGTGCAATTGTCGTCGCTGTCGCAAATGCCATCCTCATCGACATCCGTCCCGCTTCCACCGCATACTCCGCAGGCATCTTGCTCGTTATTGGGATCATTTGGGCACGGGTCGATGCCGTTGTCATCACAAATACCGTCGTTATCTGCATCCGCAGTGCACGTCCCGCCGCATACACCCAACGCGTCCTTCGTGTTGCCACTGCAATCGCACGGGCCGTCGGGGTCGATATCGCCATTGAGGCATTGCTCGCACTTCGAATCATCCGGGAAGATGCAACTTCCGTCATACGTATTGGCCGCTGCATTGTAATTGCAGGCCTCGTCATAGATGCAGCCCTTGACGACATCTCCCGGGCAAATGGTGCCGCAAGCACAATTGGCCGTCGTCGTTTTCGTCGCGTCGAACGGACAGACGTCACCCGCGACGTTCGAATACATCGAGGACGGCGATGTCGTCGCGCAACACGCAATGTTGGTCAAAGTATCATCCACTCCAAATCCATCCCCGTCAATATCCAAATAAAAGGTATTGGGCGTGGAACACGTGTCCGAAACGCATTGGCCTGAAGCGGCGAAAAATGCGAAAACGCTTGCGATCGTAAGTAAAATCCTTTTCATGATTACAGACGTTTTTGAGGAGTTGAAACAGGTTGACTTTCAGACGACAAGCGATCGCGAATTTCTCCGAGGGTCGCGGGACGGGTCATCTCAATGCCTTTGTATTTGGCCAATTCCTTCATGGCATCCTGGTTGTACCCATTGATTCGATTCTGAAGGCCGGTCAAAAAGACGCTCCGGATGGACGCATCGGTTTCCAAGGTTTCGATGAAAGCCTCCATTTCTGGGCTCATGTCTGAATCCTTCATGATTTCCAAGGCTTCAGCAAAGGAGGTTTCCATCGCCTCATCCGTGAGCTTGTGCACAATCATGTCCTCGGTACCGGGAACGTTCCAAACGATGTCTCCTGCGTGGGGTTTGATCGGGTTCGGCGGAGGTTCCGGTGCGAGCTGTTCCGCGCCGATCAGCGGGGGAAGCAAACCGGCCAATTGCAAGTCGCCTGTCGTCGGCTGCTCGCCTTTGACAAACGCCATGGCCACTTTTTTCATCGCCTCGGTTTCTGATTCCATTCGCTCGACTCGAGACTCCATGTTCTGCGCCGTTTGGGTCAACGCTGTATTCAACCCCACCGCGACGTTAACGGTATTGAACGCACCGTATCCAGATTCCCAAGCAACGCCCACCAATCGACTGAAATGACTTCCCTCCAATTCGCCGGGAGCAACCGCCACACCGAATCCATCGGAACGCCCACTCGCCAAGATGTAGTCCCCGGAGCGTACCGTCCCGCGGACATGCACGGGCACCTGACCGAGGAATGCCGCCTTCTCGTAACGCCACGTATCTTCCGGCATATTGCCCAAAACGATGGGCAAGGTCGAAATCACAAACAAGTGGTCTGCATCGGCTGTTTCAAGTGAAATGGCTCCATTGCGGAAACCCACGATTTGGCCGGGTTTGAAGTCGGCCATCGGGTCTGCCTTGAGCAGCCATTCGGCATAGTCGCCGGAGCCCGATTGGTACGTGACTCCGAGTTTTTGGCCGGAGATGGTCACCAATCCATTTTGCAACGCTTGTTCAAATTGGGTGTCGTTGGTTATCGCAGAGTTCAGCGCCGTTCCCGCATCCGTGACGGCCGCTGCTGCGCCTGCCACGCTCGCTCCGTTCAAGACCACTTCGGCTGCTGCCGCTACGATCATCGAAACAACCGGGAAGGTTGCGCAAGCGCCGTTGCCGAGACACGCCGTTGTGGACGAACTCCACGTTGCAACGTCTTTGACCGCCCCAACCAAGTCGAAAATGGCCAATCCCAGCGAGACCGTGCTATTCGTAGTGGTCCAAATGCCTGACTTGATGGCTACATCCAAGGAAGTTCGGATGTAGCTCACCTCGCCATCTCCCGAAACTTCATCCTCCAACACCCCTTCGATTCGGCCGATGACTTGGCCTTGACCGTTTTCAAATTCTACATAATTGTTGTCATTTCCCGGGTGATTGTGACCGGATTGGAAAACGATTCCTTGTCCACCTGTTCCTTTCGTATTTCTGAAAGTGGCGGCATAGCCATCCGCCCGATCAACGGTCACGTTTAATGCCGATTCATTCTGGGTAGAAGTGATGGTCGTTTGACCATTCAGGTTCGTCGTACCTCCCGTTACGGTCGCATTGGTGACCGTGACCGTAGAACCCGTGGCGAATGTCCCATTTGTCATCAAATGGCTCGAGAGCGACGCTGTGCCGCCGAATGTACTGCGGTCCAAATTGACTGCGCCGTCCACGTATGCATTGCCTCCGACGGTAGCTGAAGCGCCATCGACATCCCATGTGCCATCCACATCCAGGATTCCTGTCAATGTTGCATCACCTGTGACGATCAAACTGCCTGCAGATAAATCCCCAGCGCTGGTGGCATTACCCGTGGCTGATTTGACTGCAAAAACCTCCGTAGCATTCAAGACGCCTCCCGTACTTCCACTGTGCATGGTGAAATTGCCGCCGATTCCCATTTGTTTGTGTACGTTCGCGTTTCGTCCAACGTCCATGGACAATGCCACGGCCCCATGGCCTGCCACATCCATATCACCTTCCACAATGATGGAACTCGTTTGAATCCCTCCATTCGCAAAGGTGGTTCCTCCGATGGTGGCATCCCCCTGTATGACCGCATTTCCAAGGATGTAGTTGTCACCGTTCACTTCCATATCGCCGGCTACCCGAACGTCTCCACTGGAAGCATTGACGGTAAATACGCTGTCCCCAACCACCAAATTTCCTTGCCATTCGGCATCGCCCGTGACCAAAAGCGGGTTGTCCACCGTGGCATTGTCCAACGTGGCCCAATCGGTTACGTGCAAACCGTCCAACTCACTGTATCCCGCGACATTGAAGTCGGATGCGCCATTCAAATCGCCTTTGATGGTCACGTCCCCGGTTGAAGACTCGGCCTCAAATTTTACCACGGTTCCGGATCCGGTCCCGTTGTAAACACTGAAATTGTTGCTGATGTCCAACGAATTGCGGAAGGCCGCTCCACCCGACGAAAGCGCGGTACCGGTGATGGAAGCATTGCCTCCCACAGCGGCATTTCCGGCGACCTCCATTCCGGTGGTGACCATGCCACTGCGCGCAATGGTTGCCCCTCCCACGGTGGCGCTGCCGGTGACATACAGGTCGCGGTACACTTCCAGTACACCTTTGATGTGCATGTTCGTATTGAACGTAGATGTGCCCTTCACCCACAGGGTGCCTTTGTCGTTGATGTTCTTCTCAATTGTCAAATTTCTCGTCGAACCGGTCAGCGAGCCATCATCCAAATTTTCGCTCATCAAATGATGCAACAGGGTGAATTGATCCAATGCATTCTGGAATTGAACCGGGTCCATGTATAGCCCAAAAGTCCTGCTCCCCGGTGAACCCGTGCTTTTGTAAACGACGCGCGGAATTTCCAATTCCTCATCGACATCGCACACCCCGTCGTTGTCAATATCACTCAAGCAATTGTCGTCGCAATCGCGACCGAATGCCGGTCCAGGACCGCCGCAAACGCCACAAGCATCCAAGACATTCAAATCACAATCGCAAGAACCCTCCGGGATATCCGAACACCCACATTCATAGATTTCGCCCGGTCCATTGCAGACGCCGCACGCATCGTATGTTCCCACACACGGATCGGTGGGATTCCCATCACCGTCCACATCGCAAATTCCATCGCCATCTGCATCCGCCGGGCAATCACCCCCGCAAATAAAGATGGCATCCAAGGTGTCTCCAGCGCAGTTGCATTCTCCGGCTGGGTTTGTGCAACCGGGTGTGCCCGGATCGCAGGGTGCGCCATTGGAAAGGGTGAAATTCGAACTCCCCGCGCAATTCCCGCATTCATCGTAAACCCCGACGCACGGGTCGTTCCCCCCGTCATCGCAAATTCCATCGCCATCGGCATCGGTGGTGCAGGTTCCTCCGCACACGCCTATCGCATCTTCCACATTGCCGGCACAATCGCAGGCACCAGCCGGAATACCGCTTCCACCGCATACCCCGCATTCATCCTTGAAATTGTATGGGTCATTTAAGCACGGATCCTCATCAGCCAGTCCGTCATTGTCATTGTCGTCATCACACAAACCATCCCCATCGGCATCCGTTGTACAGGCGCCATTGCAATTGCCCACGACATCCGCCACACCGTCACAAATGAACAGATCGGCCACATTCCCATCGGCATCCAAATCACAAATGCCGTCTTGGTCTTCATCAACCAAGCAATTTCCTCCGCAGGAATTGATCGCATCATAGGTGTTGCCCGCACAGTCGCATTCATTTGATGCATTTGTGCAGCCGGGGGTTCCGGGAGCGCAAGGTGAACCGTCCGAAAAAGTGAAGGCAGATCCGCCGCCACAAACGCCACAATCATCGATGATTCCATCGCCTGTGGTGCAGGGATCCTCCGCGATGCCATCCCCATCGGTGTCGTGATCGCACAATCCATCGTTATCCGCATCCAGTGTGCAACTTCCGCCACACTCGCCAACCTCATCTCGCGGTATACAAGTCCCGTCATCTTCCGTAGCACCCGCGTCGTAATTGCAGGCCGATGCATCCGTACAGCCGTCGATTTCAAAAGGATCGCACACGCCGTCGGCATCGGAATCGACCAGGCAATCTCCGTTGCAATCGTATCCGTCGGCAGGGAGCGTTCCTGCGCAATCACAAGCTCCTGCCGGCTTACCACCGCCACCACAAACACCACACTCATCCAGCGTTAAACAACTGCCATTGTCAACGTTTGCTTTCGAATCGAAGTTGCATGCGTTCGAATCGGTGCACCCGTTGATTTCCGCAAAATCGCAGATGCTATTCGAATTCGCATCGATGCATGAACCGTCGCAATTGAATCCTTCTGCCGGCTCGTCACCTCCACACACTCCGCATGAATTGAACGAATTCCCGTTGCAATCGCAATCGCCGTTTGGCAGCGTACATCCGGGCGTGCCGGGTGTACAAGGTTGCCCAGATGCATTCTTGTAAAAAGAGCCCGCAGCAGTGGTGTTGCAGTTGCCACAATCGTCCAACTCTTCTCCCACTACGCGGCAATCGTCCGTCCAAATTGTATCATTTCCTGAGGTGCCTACGATGATGTCTGAATAATCACATACCCCATCATCATCGATGTCTTGGTTACAACTTCCACCGCAGACATTGAGTGCATCCGGATAGACCGGATTGCCTGCATCGTCGCAGGAACATGGGCCATCCGGATCGTAGATTCCTGTTTTATTTCCCGAGCCATCAAGCTGACAAACGCGGCAGTCGACTGGAAAAAGGCAATTCCCATTGAAGACGTTTGCGTTTGGGTTGTAATTGCAAGCCGCTTCGTGTATACAGCCTTCAACCACATCGGAGGAAGCGGAACATGTGGGATCTTGCGGACAGGGGTCGCCTGCCACAGCTACATACATATCAGATGGCGCTGTGCAGCATGTTTTGTTCGTCTCGTTGAAGTCCACACCATAGCCATCACCGTCAATATCCAAATACCAAACGGTGGGTGTCGTGCAAGAGGAAACATCGCATTGGCCCCAAGCCGATTGAACGGCCGCCAAAAGAATCAAAGTGAATGTCAGTTGCTTCATGATTATTGGCGTTTTGCATTCGAATTGGCAGAGTTTGCCGACTTCACATTTTCCTGAAGCAATTGCTCCGCGGAAGTGGGATTGAACATGTTCACATTCTGGTAGCCATCGAGTGACGCGATGATTTCTGCGTTGTGGTCATTGATCTGTTGGCGCAAGCGCTCCAAAAAGTCTGCGCGGGCCGATGCATCGCGTATATACAGCTGCCACGTGGGACTCGTCTGAACGTTGATTCCATTCGCAGCTGCTTGCTCTACTGCCAATTCCCAACTGTACTCCATGGCCTCCTCCGTGATTTCATGTTGAACAAAATCCGAGGATGTTGCCGTGCTCCAAGATGCCGGATCGGTCCAATCGGGTTCGCCCCGTTGAACATCGTCTTCTGGCAAAACAAAAGCTGGAACCAACCCGGCTTTTTGAGCGGTGTATAAATTGACATCTTCGCCTCGCATTTGGGCCTTGATCAATTTCTCCAGCGCATCCGACTCCGAGGCCAAAGCATCCAACCGGCGATCCATCTGAGCCGCAAAAACTTGCAACCCGTCATTCAGACCTACAGCAACGTTGACGACATTCAAAAGCGGGGCCAAGCCTGTTTCCCAGGCAATGCCCACAACCTGTGGCAGGTGGATGCCCCGAAGTTCATCGGGCGGCACGGCGATGGCCAGCCCGTCATTTTCTCCACTTGCCAGGATGAAATCACCTGTCCGCACAACGCCCTTCACATGGACCGGGACTTGTCCCAAGAAAGCAGCTTTCACGTAATTCGATTCACTCCCTTCGACAGGAGAATTGCCCAAAACAATAGGCTGAGTCGAAACCACAAAGACTTTGTCTGCTTTTTCCGTAACGAGAGAGACTTTTCCGTCGCGGATTCCAATCACTTGGCCCGGCTCAAATTCATCGAGCAAATCGGCTTTAGGCAACCACTCTGCATAGTCCGCAGAACCCGATTGATAGGTGACCCCCACCATTTTACCACCCGCAGAAACGCGGTCGTTGGTGTAAGCATCCGCTTCAAATGCAGAGCGAACATTGACGGCTCGATTGTACGAATTGACTGCATGGTTCTTGGCTACGATGGCGTCGGCAAGGCCTACACCTGCGGAAACGACGTTGGCGATGGAACCCACTATCAACGCCGGGATCGGCATGGCAGCGCAGAAGCCAAAGCCCGCGCAGCCGGTAAATGACACGCATGCCGCAACTTGCTTCGCAATCGCTGCCGCAAGGGACAAGGACGCGGTGGTCAGGTTGGCGTCGCCCACTGATTTCGCTGTGGAACCATCCGAAACCAATCGGTCGATTTCGCCTTTCTCAAACTGCCACATCTCATTTTGACCCAGCTGATCCGTGGTCTCCCCTTCTATCCGGCCAACGAGCGTACCGCCAGAACTCAAAAACTTCACGTAATCGTTGCCATTATCGGGAGCAGCTCGGCCGAGTTGAATTTTGATACCGTGGCCTGTTGCCGATTCATTGGTGAACTTGGCAAAAGCCGAATCCTGGATCGCCACGCCTGTGACATCCAACCCGTAATTTCCCACCCCGGGATTGCTCGAGATGCTGATTTGGCCAACGGTCAACACCTGATTGTTTTGGAGTCCTCCCAAGTTGGTTCCCGCACGGGTAGTCAAATTGCCTTGGATGGAGGTCGCGCCTTGAATGGTCGTGTTTCCGCGGAACGATACACCGCCTGTGCTTGCTCGGAAGGTCGACGTTCCCGATACCTGCATCCCGTCCAATGAAGTTGCACCTGTCACATTGATGTTCGAGGAAGAGCTCAAATTCCCTCGAATCGTTACGTCGTTTGAGAGGGACATGGCCTGGCCAGTGTACTTACCTTGGCTGGTCAAATTTCCTGTGCTCGGAGAAACGTGGAATTGTGAACTTTCGAAATTGGTGGTGCTGCCATCAAATATGCTGAATTCAGAACCTAGATTGAGGTCATTGAGCACCGTGGTTTCGCCGCCTACACTGAAATCCTTGCCGATGTTGGTGTTTCCCCCCACTTGCAAATCGCCCTTCATTTCGACGCTGGTCGTCTGCACGCCACCGTTCGCAAACGTGGTTCCCACGATGGTCATGTCTTTGGAAATGTGCACCAATCCGTGCACCGTCATATTGCCAACCACCACCATGTCTCCCGCCGCACGCGTGTTGCCGGTTTCACCGTTGATGGTAAACTGGCTTCCATTGATCCGGAAACTCTGCTTGATTTCAGCAGAAGAATTCAGATCCAACGCGCCATCCATGGTCACGTTTTTGAATCGTGTTTTTCCGTCTACGTTCAATCCATTCAATGTGGTCTTGCCTGTGATGTTGACGTCGGCATCTGCATCGAGATCGCCCGACATGCGAACATTGCCTGTGGAAGGCGCAACTGAAAAAGTGACGCGGGCGAAAGTGGGATCAAACTCACCGTTGACCAACCCGTCGTGTACCCGGAAGTCGCCACTGGTCCCGGCGACGTTTGTCGTTGTGACCGCGCCGTTGATTTCGGTGTTCATCGCGACCGTCGTGCTGCCTTCAACCTTTAAATCTCCTGAGTTATCGACCGTAGAGGATTCGATACCGCCGTTTGAAAACGTGACACCGTCAATGATGAAATCACCATCGATGTCGAGGCTTTTATCGACTTGAACAAATCCATTCACCACGACATTGGATTCGAACGTGGCCGTGTCTCCGACGAGAAGCTTGCCCTTATCATAAATATGGTCCTGAACCGTCAAATGTTTGGCTGTGCCTGTCAATGAACCATCGTCGAGGTTATCTCCCATTTTTCGGTGCAATTCAACCAGATCGGCATAGGCATCCTGCACATCGAACGGAGGTAAATTCATCTGTGCGTCGAGCGTGGGTTCACCGCCGACGAAAACACGCGGGATGATGCGAGGATCGAAAGCGTCACAGATCCCATCATTATCCTCATCCGCCAGACAATCGCCGTTGCAATCTTTCCCGTAATCCGGGCCATCCCCGCCACAAACTCCACATTCATCAATGACGTTGCCATTGCAGTCGCATTCCCCGCGCAAGACAGGTTCACATCCGCACCCGGGAAGCGGTCCGGTTCCATTGCACACACCGCAGGCGTCCACCACGCCAACACATCCGTCCATCACATTGCCATCGGTGTCCAAATCGCAAATACCATCGCCGTCTGTGTCCTCTAAGCACTTCCCGCCGCAATTCCCCAAAACGTCCAATTGGTTTCCATAGCAATCACAATCTCCCTCGGGAATTCCAGACCCATCGCATACACCGCATTCGTCCAGTGTCCCCAAACAACCGTCATTTCCATTGTCATCGCAGATTCCATCTTGGTCAGCGTCGGTTTGACAGCCACCTCCGCAAACCCCAATGGCATCTGAGGTGTTTCCATTGCAGTCGCAATCGCCTTCAGGAATGCCCGAGCCATTGCAAATTCCGCACGCGTCCAACGTACCCACGCAAGGATCGACGTCATCACAAACCCCATCTTCGTCGGCATCCGCTGTGCACGTTCCGTTGCACACACCTATGGCATCCGCCGTTCCCAGGCAAATGAAAGAGTCGGCGACATTGCCATTTTCATCCAAATCGCAAATGCCGTCAGAATCCGCGTCTTGAATGCAGCCACCCCCACATTCATTGAGAATATCCAGGGTATGACCGAAGCAATCGCAATCACCCGGAGGGATTCCCGAACCATTGCACACCCCGCAAATATCTTTTTGTCCAACGCAATCGTCATCGTCATCGCAAATGCCATCGGCATCCACATCAACCGTGCAATCTCCACCGCATTCGCCTATGATGTCACGATCGACACAACCGGAATTTTCCGTGGCGTTTTCATCGTAATTGCACGCCGTTGGGTCCGTACATCCAAGGATTTCCAACTCGTCACAAATTCCGTCTTGATCGGCATCATTCAAGCAATCACCGTCGCAGTTTTTGTACGGTTCCGGGTAGGTTGTACAATCACAGGCACCCGTGGGAATTCCATCTCCACCGCATACTCCACACTCATCGGTTGTGAAGGCACATTCATCAGCCACAACACCATAAGTCGCATCGTTTTCGTAATTGCAAGCAGACGAATCGGTGCAGCCCTTGATGTCAAATTCATCACAAATTCCGTTCCCTCCCGCAGGAATGTCATCCGTGCAATCCAGATTACCGTTGCAATCGTATCCGGCTTGAGGCTCCGGTTCCGCGCAGACACCGCATGAGTTGGTTACATCGTTTTGACAATTGCAATAGCCATTTTGATCTTCACAATCCGGATCACCGGGGCTGCATGGCAGACCCTGGGACGTGATGAACTGGCGGCCACCACCAGCCGCCGCACAATTCCCGCAGTCGTCTGGCACTTGACCAACCACCCAGCACGGATCAATGGTATCACCGGCGAGTGTGATGTCGCAAATGCCGTCGTTGTCGTTGTCCGCCGCGCAATCTCCACCGCAAACATTCAAGACGTCTTTATAGTATAACGTGGTGTCACCGGTTACGGCATCGATGTCGCATCCGCAGGGTCCAGCTGGGTCGTAATTCCCTGTTTTGTTTCCACCACTATCCAATTCACACGTCCGACAATTCGTCGGAAAGCGACAAGTCCCGTCATACGTGTTCGCCGACGCATCATAATTACACGCTTCCTCAAAGGTGCAGCCCGCTGTGATCGAAGTGGTAATGGAAGGGTCATTGGGTCGAATATCTCCACTTGTACCGGAGTACATCGCAGAGGGCGTTTCGCCTCCACAACAATACCGGTTCCAAGCAGCATCATCTACCCCAACACCATCGCCGTCCACATCCAAATACCATATGACCTCATTGGCACAGCCAGTGGAAGTGGCGGTGCATTGCGCCTCACTTTTATGGGCGAAGAATAGCCCACATGAAATGAGCGCTATTTGGAGTAGCGAAAACTTTTGACACATGACATTTGGTTAATGTTCAGCGAACAATAAAGCGCGTATATATTTAATTTACAAATTTTCAGCGTTTTATAAGAATAATTTCACCACGCACTTCTCATCTACTCCCACCCGCTAGGAGGAGATTTATGATGTACACATGATCAAAAGTGAAGGTCAAATCCTGTATCACATGAGTTTCTACGCAATTCAGGACAATGAGGTTACTTCAGGTTCACCCTACCAAAGCAATCCTTCGAACCAGAACATGGGATTCAAGCCCTACTTCCACCTTGAATTGGGCGATGTACGAGCCGCGCGAGAGCCCGAGGCCATTGAAATCAATTCGCATGTCGTGTTGACCCACTGACAACATTTGGGAATGGCTAGGGCCCGCATGCCTGCCTTGCAAATCGTAAACTGACCAACTGACCATCCCAGGCTGATGTAACACCAGCGGAAAAACGATGAACTCCCGCGCTGGATTTGGATAATGCTGACCCAATTCCATCACCTGCGCTGTTCGCATCTCTTCATAACCCACCCCCACCGTGCCTTCCCCTTCGACCGTGGCTTCAAATTCTGAAACATACTCTTCCGCTGCCGCATCCCACTGCAAGGTTGCCATTTGCAAATCGTACCCGTCCGCGAACACGCCGTCTTGTCCGGGCGTGAGCGGGTCGGGACCCTCAGGGTAAAGGTCGGCGTGATCCAACGCCGCCTGCACCACCGCGTCATGCGGCCACGTCCATTGGGAAACTGCGCTGTACTGCGTGCTGACATGCACTTGAAAGTGCACGTGGGTCACACGGCCAGGATACCAACCGGGCACGATGGTGATGAATTCACATTCGCCGTTCTCGTCGGTGATTTGGTAGCCGCGGCAATAGGTCAAACCCGCTTCCGTTCCATATCCCGAGTAGTCGCCGTCGCGGTCGCAATGCCAAATATTGACGCGCACCCCCGGCATGGGTTGGCAGTTGCCGGCGCCGATGATGCGGACTTTTTGGCGGAGCCGCACCCCTTCCCGATCCTCCCGGATGTCCTGCCGGAAGTAATAGGCATTGTCTGTGAGATCCAATGGAAACGGTCCTGGCGTCTCACTCGGCACCAAGATGCAATTGCTCACACTGGGATGGGCTTGGGCTTGGGCCTTGGGCAAAAACGGCATCAACGAGAGGCCACCGAGGGATTTGAGAAAATGTCCGCGTTTCATGCAGACAAGGTAAGACTTACCGACGCTCTTTGGGACGGAAAGGGAGCGTCATTTGATAGGCCAAATCGTCTCCGCGGCTGTCGTCAGCCACATCCAGTCCGTACTTGATTTGCGACACGTCCCCGTCCACCATCGTACCGAATAACCGGTCCCAAATACTGAGCATGTTGCCGTAGTTCCGATCCGTCCAAGGCGCCTCAAAGTGGTGGTGGAATTTGTGCATGCGCGGCGTCACGAACACCCAGCCCAACACCCGTTCCAACCCATCCGGCAACTCCACATTTGCATGCGTCATGTATGTGAAGAACACCGTCAAAATCCGATAAAAAACGTAGAAGGCAACGGGCGCGCCGGTCAACGCAACAGCAACGACTGCAAACACCTCCCGCACAATGAAGTCGATTGGATGATGCCGGGTTCCCGTGGTCACGTCCACGTGCGTATCGCTGTGGTGCACCATGTGAAGACGCCAGAGCAAAGGCACATTGTGCAAGCACCAATGCACCCCAAACTGCGCGATGAAATCAAACACCACGACCGCCACGAGCAACTCCACCCACGTCGGCGCCTCAAACCAATGCAGCAATCCTACATGCGCCTCGGCACCCCACGCAAACACCCCAACCGTCAACAAGCCAAAGACAACGTTGATGACCATCGTCGTGGACAAAAACACCAAATTCGTGCGGGTGTGCTTCCAACTCCGGTATCCACCCGTGAACATCGGTCGCACGCCTTCGATGATGAAATTCAGCGACATGCACACCACAATCCAGCCCAACTTTTGCCAAGCCGGCATGTCTTCAAAAAACGCTAAAAATTGCTCCATCGCGACAAGAAATTTCTCGAGACAATGATACGCTTCACACCGCGAGTTGCGGTTGAGACCCCATAAAAGTGGGCACAATGCACTAACTTTAAAGCATGAAACAATGGTTGACGTCCATGTGGTTGTGTGCAGGCTTGGGCTTGATGAGTGCAGCTCATGGACAGACACCGAACACCCCTTGCGGGTGGTTTGATCACAACGGAGACGGCATCTTGGGCGCCAACACGTGGCTGTATGTATTGGGACAATACGGTACTTCCACGGGTGAAATGGACATCGACGACAACGGCATGGTCGACCTGCGTGACTTCCTGCAATTCCTGCCATACTTCGGGGAACAATGCCCAATCGAATGGGCGGACACCACGTCCGGTCACATCCTTGATTTGCTTTTGGTGGAACACGCCGTCCATGATACGGAGTTGGCAGGCCTTGTGGACACCTTGCCTGCGGGGTCAGTGACTTATTGGTTGTACGCACAACTTGCGGAGCCGACCGATGGCATTTTGTCCATGTACGGTGACGACGCAGCGCCGCTTACGCTGGAAACTGATGGCAGTTTTTACGGGTTCGGCACCGGGCCTGGCGAAGCGATCACCCTCGAAGGGTACAATCCGATATTCAACTCATTTGTACCCGCCAACGAATTCATGACGTGGTTCACCCTCGATGAGGAACCGGGCGACAATTGGAACACCCCTTCGGCAGGATTCATCACCGGGACGGCGGACGCTACCAACGGAATGGCTGAAGCCGGTTTGATTCAGATTAACGACCCCATTGGCGGAGGATCGTTCTTCCAAAGCTACTGTTGCCAGTCCGGCGACGGCTTTATCCTGCTCGGACAGTTTACCGTTGTCGGTACCACCACATTCAGCGGCACGGTCAACTTGCTCGCGGAAACAGCCGGCAGCACGGCAATTGAGTTTGCCGAAGGCATGACGTTTTCTTCCAGCAACCTAGCGGTTTTTGGCTGCATGGATCCTGAAGCGCTCAACTTCGATTCAGAAGCCACCCACGAACCCTTCGGCGCATGTTCATACACTGGAGACTTCAATGGCGACGGCGAATTCACGGTCGAAGATTTGCTGGAATTGCTTGCCGATTTTGGTTGCACCACCTGCCCTCAAGGCGACCTC